>Ga0182024_10002463_pt1 | contig 45798 bp, 25 predicted proteins | sample P32metaG_FD_120480 | JGI IMG/M metagenome (GOLD analysis project Ga0182024, IMG submission 120480) | Permafrost microbial communities from Stordalen Mire, Sweden - P3-2 metaG (Illumina Assembly) | ecosystem: Environmental > Terrestrial > Soil > Wetlands > Permafrost | place: Sweden: Stordalen... | reverse complement strand
AATTCGTGAAGCAGCCCGTACGTGCGTATGGGCTGGAGAAGCCGAAGCAGCTCAGGGAGATATTTGCCCAGTCCGGCTATAATATCCGTAAGCTGCTGGTTGAGATTGCCGCGATCGCGTCGCAACCGCGATGATGACCGCACGTGATCGTAACGAGCGGCGAGCGTAAGCGACCCGTCCTTTGCGTTTTAGGTTCCCGCTCCCTTACGGTCGCGGCTCGTTGGGCCGTCCCGCTCTTCTTGGAGTCCCCCATGTCGCGTACCCGCCGTCAATTCATCCGCGATCTCGGCCTCAGCGCCGCGGCCATCCCGTTCGTTCTCAACCTGCCCGGCATGGCATTCGCCAACCAGAAGAAGCGCAAGCAGCGGGTCATCTTCATGTTCAGCCCCAACGGCGTGGTCCGCAAGAATTTCTGGCCCGACGAGCTGGGATCGAAGTTCACGCTGAAGGAGATCCTCGCGCCGTTGCAGCCGTACCAGGACAAACTGCTGCTCCTCAACGGCCTGTGCGACAAGGTGCGCGGCGATGGCGACAGCCACATGCGCGGAATGGGCTGCCTGCTCACCGGCATCGAGCTTTTCCCCGGCAACATCCAGGGCGGCTCCGATACGCCCGCCGGCTGGGCCAAGGGGATCTCCATCGACCAGGAATTGAAAAACTTCCTGCAAAAGGACGAAGCAACGCGGACGCGGTTCGGGTCGCTGGAGTTCGGCGTGATGGTGCCCGACCGCGCCGACACCTGGACGCGATGGTCCTATGCCGGGCCGAACAAGCCGATCACCCCGATCGACGACCCGCAGCAGATGTTCGCCAAACTCTACGGCCGGGCGAAAGACCAGGACGCTCTCAAGAGCGTGCTCGATGATGTGAAAGACGATCTCAAAAAAGTCAGCAGCGCGGTCGGCTCAGAGGACCGGCGCCTGATCGACGAGCACGCCACGTTCGTGCGCGAGATGGAAGAGGAGCTGAAGCAGTCCAAGGACGCCGCCGCCCATCCGGTGCCGGTGCTGGAGCCCGGCGTGCGGAAGGACAACGACCACATCCCGCAGATCAGCAAGCAGCAGATTGACCTGATGGTCAACGCCTTTTCGGCCGACTTCACCCGGGTGGCGTCGCTGCAGTACACCAACTCCGTCGGCCAGGCCCGCATGCGCTGGCTCGGCATCGATGACGCCCACCACCAGCTCTCCCACGAGGGCAATGACAAGGCCCCGGCCCAGGAAAAACTGACCAAAATCGACAAATGGTTCTGCGAGCAGCTCGCCTACATGACCAAGCGCCTCGCCGAGACCCCCGAGCCGGGCGGCAGCGGCAGCCTCCTCGACAACACGCTCATCGTCTGGACCAACGAGCTGGGCGAAGGCAACACCCACTCGCTGGACAACATCCCCTTCGTCCTGCTCGGCGGTGGGCTCGACTTCGAGATGGGCCAATCCCTCAAGTTCAGCAAGGTGCCGCACAACCGCCTGCTGCTGGCCCTGGCACACGGCTTCGGCCACCACATCGACACCTTCGGCAACCCCAACTTCTGCGGCGGCGGGCCGCTGCAGTTGACCAGTTAGCAAATACTACGCACGCGACCTGGCGCGCTCTTCGGGAGTGCCGAACGCAGGGCGTAGAGAACATTCCCCTGCGCGCAGCCAAGCCGTAGCTGAAAGCCTTCGGGGTAGTAGCTCACGAAGCTGAATCCGAGCCCGTCCAAGAGTCGGTGTAAATCAAAAAAGCTCGTGTGCGGCATCTCCGCATTGGGTGCGAAGATGCATTCCGCGTATACGAAGCGGACCCGACCTTCGCGAAGAAGTCGTTGAGCACCTCGTAAAACCGGCAACTCATACCCCTCGACGTCGATTTTCAGGAGATCGATCGTATCGATCCCGCTTTCTTCGGCAATTGAATCCAACGTTCGAATTGAACCGTTACCTTCGCGGTCGAGCACTCGATCGGCTTGATGCTGTTCTTGCCCGCGTCAGGCGTCAGGTTCATTTCGACCGTACCCGCGGTGTCGTCGAGGGCAACATTGAATGGCTTGACCCGATCGTATCCCCTGATGGACATTACCAGTCGTTCGTAGGAGCTGGGTACCGGCTCAAAAGTGAGCACCTTGGCAATCGGGAATGCCGCGGCGAACCGTAATGCGGTCTGGCCAAAATTCCCCCCAACATCGAAGATCGTGGTAATCGGGCGGTCTTGGGTCAGCCGGGTCAGATCCAACTCCAATTCCAGCGCCAGACGGGACGAATTGACGATGCAAAAGCCCAGCCGGCAGAAGAGCCGCTTTAAGGAGTCCTTCAGTATCTTCATTTGTCGGCACTTGCAAACGCGTTGTTCACCGAGCCCGCGGAAGTGGGGCTTTGAGCTTTAACGCCGAGAACGCAATTCTATTCTTAAGATGGCCACCCACTGACGAAGCGGTTCAGACCGCAAATAATACAAACGGCACGACATCGAAACAAACTCCCCACCATAGAAAGAGGGTCGCTTAAGATAATCGTCCCGTGGTCCCGCCACCCGACTCCCACGGCACGAAAAGTTACATCATGCCTGAGAGGCGGTCAAATAGAAAATCGATCACCGGATGATGCGCCGCAGGCGTTTTGACCAGTCCGAACGTTCCTCGCGGGTCAGGATGACGATCCAGCAGTAGCCGACGGATAATGCTCCCGCCGACGCGCATTCGAGCAACAAGCGGGCCCAAGCGGCCGCTGATGAGGAGCGTTGTGACACAAGCGGAGCGTGCCAGCGGGCGAAGATCCAGACGGCAACCGCCCAGGGAAGCCCCAGGGCGAGGCCCTTGCCGCATCCTGCCAAAAGACGCCGCGCGCGGACGCCGTACAGGGTGCATACCAGGTACGGCCCGAACCAGGCTTCGGTGAGCAGGTAGGCCGCCAAGGTGCCGATGGCCACGCCGGCCACGCCCAGCCTGGTGTAGGCGAGCGAGACGCTCAATACCAGGTTGAGGACGGCGCCGGTGATGGAGATTTTCGTCCGGCGTCTGGCGTCTCCCTGGATGTCCAGTGCCCAGGCAAAGAGCAGTTGGAAGCCGCTGACCACCAGGGCGGCGGCGGTAGCGGCGCTGAGCAGGTCGCCGCCGTATTGCGCCGGCCCGACCCACAGGCGGACGAACGCCGCGTTGTAGGCCGCTGCGGTGCCGATCAGGGTCAGCCCCAGCCCGATGACCAGGCGTGCCAGTTCGACGATCCTCGCTTCATAGACATCGTGGGCGGCATAAGCGAGGGCCGGAGTGATCCCATGCTCTTTCTCGCTGCGATCGAAACATTCCTGCTCGATGGCGAGCCCGAGCGCCTGGCTGACGCCGGCGTAGTGGAGCAGGGTCTGCTCGCTCGGCGCTGTTGCCGCGTGCAGTGAGGCGAGAAGCATGGCCTTGGCCGCCGCGATATTGCCGCTGCGCGCGAGCAACCCGGCCTTGATGCACAGGGTTTTCTCCTCGCCCGGCGCCACTGCCTGGATAGCATCGGCCAATCGGTTCAGTTCCGGTCCATTGGACCCATATCCAGCATCGATTTCAGCGGCCCAGGCGCTGGCCAGGGTGACGGCGACCGAAACATCGCCCGACCGCTGCACGCCGGCGCGGGCGCATGAATCGATCGCCTGCTTGGCGTCATGGGCGGCGGGGTCGATGAATTGCTGCAAGACGGCTGCCCACGCCTGCGCCTCGGGATCGTCGGGCCTCAAAGCCAGATTCTGCTGCGATTGCTTTGCCTTTTCGATGTCGCCCCGTTTCAGGGATGCGATGGCGCCCAAGGCGAGGACCTCGGGGCCCAATTTCCCGTCGCTCGGCTTGACTTGCTCCACCGCCGCCGCCAGTTCATCCCATCGGGAAAGCTCCCACAGCCTGCCGCACAATTCCCGTTGCGACCATGCGTCATTGGCGGCGGCGCCGCGGCGAAGGACCGACAGCGACTCATCGAACAGGGCCGCCTTATTCAACTCGCCGACCAGGACGCGCGTAAACAGAATCCTGCACCAGCGCCGAACAACCATATTTCCGATTGCCATATCGACTCTTTAGTTATCGGGCGACCGGGGCCGAACCAATGGCGCGGATCAGCGGCAGAGTCGCGGCGATCAAGGTTTTTGTGATGTCATCGCGCTCCGACGGTCTGGAATAGGGGTCGAACACGATTTGGATTTCCGCGGCGCCGTAGTAGCGGGTTCGAACATCCATCACCACGTCCTCCAACGACTCCATGTCCCGGACAGTCCGCCCTCCGGGCAACAACAGAAAGTTGGAGACGAACAGGTACGACGAACGATCCGACCGGCGAAGGGCGAACTCATACTGCATCCCCGTCACCGTCAACCCCCCCACCTGCCAATCCCGCGGCTCGACGGCAATCTGCGAGTAGCCGTCGTGGGGGTAGCACATGGCCGGATAGTGGCCGTCCAGCATCCGCGCGTCCTCGCACTGTACGACCAAGAGCAGCGCGGCCCTCCCGTCGGCCAGGTTCTGGTAGCGGCGGCAGATCATCACGTTGGGGCGGAGCATCTGGACCGCTTCATAGGGAACGGGCACGTCCTTCGCTTCCCACGGGCCGCAACGCGTGGGGACCTGGGCCGCGGCCTCGCGGACGCGCTGGTGGTATGGAGCGGCGTCGGCGGCGGGGTGGAAACTCAGCTTCTCCGCTCCCGCCCCGGCAAGCAGGCAGGACGTGAAAACCGGCGCGAGGAGTCGTTGCGACAACGATCTATGCATGACGCATGTTCTTTAGAGCATTGTCCGCCCTGCTGTAGCGGCTTCCGGGTGAGTGCCGCCGGTGCCTTTACCGGCGGTTTTGGTTGCCCACTGGGCCCCGCCGGTGAGTGCACCGGCGGCACTTGAAGCCATCGCCGGCGCATCCGGCGTCGCGGTCCAGCGCAGCAGGCGCGCGATGCCCATCAGGACGAACGCCACGCCCAGCATCACCCAGCCGGTCACATCGTGGAAAGTCTCGGCGAAGCCCGCGGAGGTATGCCCGAACACCCAGACCGTCGGCACGAGCCGGATCACATTGCAGGCGATCGCGACCCCGGGGCTGGCCAGCAGGATCCCGATGCGCTGGTAAGGGCGCCGCGGCGTCATGAACGCGTAGGCGTAAATGACCAGGACCAGGGTGAAGACCAGCCGCATCCCGTTGCAGGCCTCGGCCACCGCGACATTCACCCCATTGCTGATCAACAGGTGCCCTTCCCGCTCGACCTGCATGCCCAGCATCTCGCAGATCGCCTGGGTGAGCCTGGCGGTGACGGCCTGCAACGGCCCGGCGACCTGCGCCTGCCGGAAGGGCCAGACCGGGACCAGAAACGCCAGCGCCCCGAACGCGGGAAGGAACCTGGTGAGTAATCCGGCGCCGCCGATGGTGAGCAGCGCCCCGCCGCCATCACGACCGCCCCGCTGCCCCAGAACATGTGCTGCCGGGAACGGTAGCCATAAGATGAAGCTGCCCAGCCGACGGCCACCAGGACTGTCCCCATCCATTGATGGTGCGGCGTCCAATCCCCGAGTCTTCCCTTCCTCACCCAGACCAACCAGGCGAATAGAAATGGGACAGCGAGAATATAGCTCGATTCCGAATCTTTAAGGGCCAGGCCAAAGATATGCTGCCACGCGTCCAGCGTGGCAAATACACTCCCCGTGAGAAGCGCCAACGCGCCAGCGAATTGGCGTGTCCCCCAGCCGCTGGTCGAAAATGACGGAGGTTGGTCGCTCATCATCGCAAACCATTACCCGCATTTCATCGGCGCAGTCCGCCGCCGTGGCCGGCGCCGTTCTGGCCCGTGGGAATGAACAGCTCGGGCGGGAGTTTGAAGCCTGCGTTGTCGAGCTTGGTCATGAAGCTGGGCCGCAGGCCGCTGGGGCGGAGGGTGCCTTTCACTTTGCCGTTGGCGTCCATCCCCTCTTCGTTGAAGCGGAACAGTTCCTGGAGGACGATGCGGTCGCCTTCCATGCCTGCCAGTTCGGTGATGTAGGTGATCTTTCGCGATCCATCGCGCAGGCGGGCCTGCTGAACGATCAACTGGACCGCGGACGCCAGTTGCTCGCGAACCACTTTGATGGGGAAATCGATGCCCCCCATGAGCGCCATGGTCTCGACGCGGGAGATGGCGTCGCGCGGGGTGTTGGCATGGAGCGTGGTGAGCGAGCCGTCGTGCCCGGTGTTCATCGCCTGCAGCATGTCCAGGGTCTCGCCGCCGCGGCATTCGCCGACCACGATCCGCTCTGGGCGCATGCGCAGGGCGTTGCGCACCAGGTCGCGGATGGTAACTTCGCCTTCGCCGGTGATGTCCGGCTTTTGCGTTTCCAGGCGCACTACGTGTTCCTGGTTCAGCCGCAGCTCGGCGGCGTCCTCGATGGTGACGATCCGCTCGTCGTTGGGGATGAACCCGGAGAGGACGTTGAGCAGGGTGGTTTTCCCGCTGCCGGTCCCTCCGGAGACGATGATGTTCAAGCGGGCGACGACGCAGGCCTTGAGGAACTCCGACACGGCCGGGGACAACGTGCCGAAACGCACCAGGTCCTCGGCGGTCAGCACGCCCTTGCCGAACTTGCGGATGGTCAGCGAAGGCCCGTCGATCGCCACCGGAGAAATGACCGCGTTGACGCGCGATCCGTCCGGCATGCGGGCGTCTACCAAGGGGACCTTTGAGTCGAGCCGCCGGCCCAACGGCCGGATGATCCTGTGAATGACTTTCAGCACGTGGGCATCGTCGTCGAAACAGACCGGGGTGAGAAGGGATTTGCCCTTTCGTTCGACATAGACGCGCTGGGGGCCATTGACCATGATTTCGCTGACCGATGGATCGTCGAGAAGTGCCTGGATCGGCCCGAACCCGCAGAATTCATCGACAACCTGACGGAGCAACTCGGTCCGCGTCGCGTCGTCCAGGGCCATTCCAGCGCTGGCATACGCTTGTTCGGCCAGGCGCAGCACTTGTTCGCGGGTCTCGGGGTTGCACTGCATGCCGGTGCGGATGGCTTCGACGTTGTCCAGCTTGCCGCTGACCTGGTCCACCAGCAAGACCCGCCCGGCGCGCATTTGCGCGGCCAGCGCCGGGTCAGGCGTGAGGAGCGGGTCTTCCCGGACCAAAGGCAGGGGTGGTGGCGGCGCCGCGACGGGCGGCGCACTCTGTTCGACTCCAGGCACAGTTAGGCGGGAATTTGTTAACAGCATAGTATGTTTTCGATTGAAGATCAGGGGTCCCGGGCCGCGCAGCCCCGGCTTATGCGGCCAGGTTACGGTTCCCCGCACCAACCCCGCCCATTTGTTCGACCAGGACCTCAAGCGTCCGCTCGGCCGACTCGTGAGGGACCTGGCACGTTCCGGCAACGCGATGCCCCCCGCCGCCGAATTTCCGGCAGATCGAACCCATGTCGACCGTGCAGGTCTTGTTGATGATGCTATACCCGCAGGCGAACGACACATTGCGGTCGTCACGGCCGTTCACGATCCAGATCGAGCAGTTCTGTTCCGGGTAAATCGCGTAGACCAGGAACCGGTTGCCGCAATAAATCGGGTCGGCTCCGCGAAGGTCGCTGATGACCAGGTCGCCGGCCGTCCGGCTCCGCTGCACCAGCATCCTGCAAAACGGGCCATAGTGTTCAAAATACCGTTCCACGCGCTGCTGCACGTCCGGCAACTTCAGGATCTGGTCGATGCTTTGGTGCTGGCAGGCGTCGATCAGGTCCATCATGAGCTGATAGTTGCTGATGCGGTAATCCTTGAATCGCCCCAGTCCGGTGCGCGCGTCCATGACGAACGAGAGCAGGTTCCAGCCGCTGGGAGCGAAGATCTCCTCGCGTGTGAACTGGGCGGAATCGGCCTTGTCGACCGCCAGCATCATTTCCTCGATGCCGTCGAATGTCAGAGGGCCGCCAAAATAATCGTAGACGACCCTGGCGGCGCTGGGCGCGACCCGGCACTCGCCGCTGAACGGGATCTTCCCCACCACCCGCTCGACTTCCGTCGTATGGTGGTCGAACCACAGCCTGCACCCGGGAATATATGGGACGTTGGTCAGCACGTCGTTCTCCGTGACGACGAAATTGCCGTCCTGGAGGTCCTTGGGATGGACGAATTGAATAGTCTCAATCTGCCGGAGCTTTCTTAGGAGCACGGCACAAATCAATCCGTCAAAATCGGAACGGGTGACAAGGCGCAAGGGGGCCTCCTTTGGGCGGTTAACTAATGCCAAGGATCGGCCCGGAGCGGTACGACCTTTATCCAGCCATGGGCCCGGGTCGGATGCGCCCATCGAAGCAAGGGTATGTAATGTCCGCCCCTTCTCGTTCCGATGGAAAGGACATCGTCGTATATAAGGAGAACCCCAATGAGAATATATTCTTTTCACGGAACCGGCCGGCGCAACCTGGTGCGGGCATTGGCTTGCTTCGTGGTGGCCATGCTGGTGAACGCGGCGATCTAATCGGTCATCCGGCCTGACAGGATGATGTCCCGATGAGAAGCGAAAGTTTGCTCACGGCGCCGGGCCTGCACTGCGACCCGATCTCGTCTCGCGCCGGCTTTTTGCCGATCTGCCTTTCGCACCTGCCGGTCAGGGCGCTTGCCGACATCCCGGTATACCTTCGGAGCCATGGCGGGGAAAAGGGCCATACCGGTGCGGCTGGCAATACGTTCGCGCTGTTCCGCGCCAAGCACCTCTGTTTCGACGATGACTGCCGCCGCCGCTTGCTGGGCCACAATGTCCGCTTCGTCTATATCCCGATCGCCTTCCACGAGAAGTTCCGAAGGCAGACGGAGGCCCAGATCCAGGAGATGGTTGACGACCCCGCGATGGCCGCATCGGCCAAGTGGGAAATCGTCTACGAAACCAGCACCGAGCTGGCCAACGAGCTCCTGTCCCAGCCGAATTTCGCCGCCAGGGTCCCTCGTCTCCAGGCTGTGTCCAAGGCCGTGTCAACTCTGGTCCTCAATGACCCCTTGGCGTTCAGCCACCTCTTTGCCGCATCGCACCATGATTTCTACACCGCGACCCACATGATCAATGTCGCCACGTGGATGGTGGCGCTGGCGTACGCCCTGGGCCATGTTGACGAGGCGGAGCTGAGCCTGGTCTTCCAGGCCGGCATGGTGCATGACGTGGGAAAGACCCTGGTGCCCAGGGAGATCTTGAACAAGACCGGACAATTGACTCCCGCGGAGTGGGCGACGCTCCGTTCCCACCCCGAGTTGGGGTGCCGCTACCTCAAGGACGCCGGCGTCGTTGACCCTCTGATCCTGGATGTGACCCTCCAGCACCATGAGCGACTCGATGGCAGCGGATACCCGAGCGGTCTGACGGGGGAGCAGGTCCCTCCAATGAGCCGTGTCTGTGCCGTGGTCGATACGTTTGACGCCTTGACCGCGCTCCGCCCATTCAAGTCGCAAGCCCTGTCAGTTGCCGAAGCAATGCAGGTCATCTTCCACGACACGCCGGCCCGGTACGATCCGAATGTGGTGGAGACGTGGACCGACCTGATCCGGACTGTGGAAGCGGACATCGAAATGCCGGCAAGTGAAGTCAAGACTGGCGCGCAGCGCCGGAAATTCGATCGTGCCTCATTCAATTGCCCGGTCCTGGTCAGGTTGAAAAGGGACAGCGGAGGAATGGCAAGTGGGCCGCCGATCGGGGCGGTGGCTCTGAACGTATCACGGGCAGGCATCGGAATGTTGATGCCAGTGCCACTCGTGCCCGGACAGGGGGCCACGCTCCACTTGCAGCCGCCCCGCCGCGTGCGCATTACCAGAGAATACCAAGGCGTCTGCGTCCGCTGCCGCGCCTTCGACGATGGGTGGTACGAAGTAGGGATGGTATTCGGGTCGCAATGCCCCAGCTCGTGAACCATTTGAGAAGCCAGTCCAAACGCCCTGCGGCCGGAGGAGGAGCGAGCGACGGCCTCATTTCATTTGACGAGCGTAATGGCATTCCCGGTGACGCCGGGGCCGATGCCGAATTGTTCGTCGTAGAAGAAGTTGGCGTTGTTCTTGACGGTTATCGTGTTGAAAAGCATCTCGCCGTAGAAATTCATGTTGTTCTTGGCGACAAAATCGCTGCCGGGCGCAATGACCTGCGCGGTAATGTTAACGAAGTTGCTGCTGGCGTCTCCGAAAGTGTAGGATCCGATCTGGTAGATGACGAGATTTGCCGGGATTCCGTTTGCGGCGGTGAGGGTCCCGCTGATGTCGGCATTCCCGTTGATATAGATGATCGTCGGGCCGGAAAAGGTAAGCGTACCGCTGACGGTTAGGGACGTGAACCAATAAGTGCCCGCCGGAAGTGTTGTGCTTCCGCCGACGCTGTAGACCTGGGGCGTACTGGCGGGGTTGGTGCCGGGCGACCACGAGGGTGCAGCGGGCGTGTTAATGGCCGACGACAGGTGCGTGCTGGAACCGCTGATGGTCAGGCCGCTCTGCGTACCGAAGGGGCCAAGAATTACGCTCCCATTCAGATTGCCAGTGCCATCCGTGATCGAGCCGTTGGTGCCCAGGATCGCGTTGGAATTGGACGAGCCGGAGGTTGGGGTCGTTGTTATGGAAGAGTTATAGCTGGCGATCAGCAGGTTGTTCATTGCGTCGAAGCTGGAGAGGCCGATAATGCCGTTGGGGGCCACCGGCCTGCTGTTGGCAATGACTGTAAACGTCAAATCGCAGTGGTCCAGGCCGATGATTTGCCCGATGATCAGCGGGATGCTGGTGCCCCGCGCGTAGCTGCGCACGGCGGTCACCTGGACAGAATCAGGGGCAGCCGAGCTGGTAACAAGGGTCTGTGTCGCCGGGCTCCACTTTCCAAACACGATGTCGCTGGAGAGCAAGGTCAGGGGCGTGCCATCCACGGTGTTATAGCTGGCGTACGTCTGGGCGTCGGCTAGCGCTTGCGACGTGCTGGTCAATACGTCATATGCGGCAGCGCGAGCCGCGGCATCGGCCGAACGCTCCAACTCGGTCTTGGCTTCCTGCAGGCGTCCGAGGTCAACGGCCAGTGAAGTGATGCCGACCAGTGCGAACATCGAGATGATCGTGTAGACAAGCACGGCTCCATGTCGCCGGGGACATAGAGCGGCTGCCGGAGGACAATTGTCGCCGTCGTGTGCCATACCAGATGATTCCCTTGAGCTATCGAAAGCGATGCGCCATTACTTAACCTGAGGCGGTTCGGATTCCATTTCGGCAGGCTCAGGCGGGGCGAGTGCGGTATGTGCAAGTGCGCCTCGAACGCAACGGTGACACCGTCAATACGCATCGGCATCTTCTTATCGGCCGCTTCCGCGGCGCCCGACTTTCCTCATCGCAAATCCCCTTGGAAGTTGAGACGCACACGGATCGTGCCGATTGCGCGGGTTATAGGGGACCAGCTCCAGCGCCGCTCGTGTGAGCATGTGCCGCCTGTGTCCGCCTGTGACTCATGCATCCACAATCAAGCGCCTACAAACTCCTGGTAAGCAGCTATCGGCTGCTGTTGCGGCGGATGCAGGCCTACTGCCGCGCCGCGGCGCCGGAAATCGTCCTCGGCCGTCAAGGCCGACTGCTCATCGAGCGGCTCCAGCCGCGGCTCTTGATGAGCGTGACGGCCTCGGGCTCCGAGACCCTGGTCAACACAACGACCACGGGCTCCCAATATGCGCCAGCAATCGCCATGGACCGGGCCGGGGCGTCGGTTATTGTCTGGACCAGCGCCGGGAGCACGACCAGTATCGACGGCGGGCAGTACAACGCTTCGGGCACGGCCACCGGCAGCGCGTTCCAGGTCAACGTCAGCGGCGTCGGATCTAACCCGCACCCGTCCGTTGCCATGGACACTGCCGGCGGGTTCGTGGTCTGCTGGGACTCCGGGTCCTCAGTTTTCGCGCGGTTGTATAACTCGGCCGGCGCCCCCCTGACCGGCGAGACCCAGGTGGCGACGAACAAGGTCGGCCTCTCCGCTTCCTGCGTCGCGATGACGCAGGGCGGAGCGTTCATGGTCGTCTGGGAAGGCGACGGCAGCCAGGACAGCGACGGGATCTACGCCCGGCAGTTCACGGCCTCCGGCCTCGCATCGGGCGCCGCCTTCCTGGTCAACACGACCACGACCGGCGTGCAGACCAACCCGGCGGTCGCCGCTGACCCGAGCGGCGATTACGTGGTTGCCTGGACGGACGAAAGCTCCGGGTCGAAGGTAAAGGCGGTCTACCTCCCAGCCTCCGGGACCGCTTCATCAGAGATCGAGGTAGGCGGCACCGGGACTGACACGGAGGACCAGGCAAGCGTGGGCTTCGACGGGTCGGGGAACTTCATCGTCACCTGGGCCGAATCGTCGCCGGGTTACGGGATCTACTCGCGCCGCTACGAGCCGGGAGGAACGGCGATCGATTCCGCGCCGGTGCTGGTAAGCAGTTATAACGCGGCGACACAAGTGGGTCCGGCCGTCGCCTTCCGGCTGGATGGGAGCTACCTGATTTCCTGGACCGACACCAGCGGGCATGACGGCAGCGGCAACGGGGTCTTCGCCCAGGCCTACACGTCCGCCGGCGCCACCGACGGCGCCGAGTTCCTCGTCAACACCACCACGTCGGGGAACCAGCAGGACGCCGGCGTTGCCTGGGCCGGCAGCACCGCCGACATCGTCTGGGAGGGGAACGGCGCCGGCGTCTTCGTCCAGCACTATACGACGTCCGAACCTGCCAACCAGGCGCCGGTGAACACGGTGCCGGCGGCGACGCAGAACACCATCGAAAACAACCCGCTCACCTTTTCCACGGCCAACAGCAATGCCATTTCGGTCGGTGACGCCGACGCCTATGGCGGCACGGAGCAGGTCACGCTGACGGTCAGCGATGGCACGCTGGCGATCGCGAACGCGTCCGGCATCACATTCGTTTCCGGCGCCCCCAGCGGCGGCGGTGGCATGTCCATCACCGGCACCATCGCGAGCCTCGACGCGGCCCTGGCCGGTCTGGTGTTCACTCCCGCCAACAACAATGTCGGGACGGCAACCCTGCAGATCATCACCGATGATCTGGAAAACACGGGCAGCGGCGGCCCGCTGTCTACGACCCGCTCGGTCACTATCGATATCAGCGCCCCGTCCGACCCTACCAACAACGTCATCCCAGGGGCTCAGACCACAACGTTGGATACACCGCTCGTCTTTATGCCCGCCAACGGAAACGCGATTTCCGTCGGTTCCAGTTGGGATGACGTCGAGCTTACTGCGACCCACGGCACGCTGACGCTGTCCACGACCGGTGGCTTGAGCTTCAGCTCCGGCACCGGGACCGGCGACACGACAATGGAGTTCTCCGGCTCTCAGTCGGCGATGAACGACGCCCTGAACGGCCTAATCTACACGCCGACGACTGGCTACACCGGCTCGGCCCAAGTCCAGGTGACGACCATCATTCCGCCCATCCTGGGGCTGCTGTTCGGGTCGTCGCAGGCCTCGACCATCGCGGTCACGGTAAACGCCCCAACCGCCGTTAACCAGGCGCCGGCGCCTTCGGTGCCCGCCGCTCAGAGCACGGACGAGAACGCCAACGTCGTATTCTCCAGCCCATTGTCCAACGCGATTTCCGTCGCCGACGCCGATGGCAATACCGAAAAGGTGACGCTTGTCGCCACCAGCGGCACGGTAACCCTTCACGGCACTGGCGGGCTGAGCTTCACATCCGGTACTGGCGCCAATGACTCCAGCGAGGTTTTCTCGGGCACCCTGGCCAACATCAACGCGGCCCTGAACGGCATAAGCTTCCTGCCGGCGCCCGACTTCGTCGGCAGCGGCGGCATCTATGTCTCTTTCAACGATCTCGGCAGTGCCGGCACCGGCAGCGCGTTGACCACCTCGGCGACGGTCGCGGTCACCATGCTCGACGTCCCGCCCACGGTCGCCACCGCCGCCGCCGCACTTAGCCCGGTGATCGGAACAACGACGGCCCTCAGCGTTCTCGGCGCCTCCGACAACGGTGAGAGCAACTTGACATACACCTGGGCCACGACCGGCACCCCGCCAGCGCCGGTCACGTTTTCCGACAATGGGGACAACACCGCCCAGAACACCATTGCCACCTTCGCTGCCGCCGGCACTTACAACCTCCAGGTGACGATCACCGACGTGTACGCCGGTTCGGTCACCTCGGCGACGACGGTCAACGTGAACCAGACGGCGACTGCCGTTGTCGTCTCCCCCGCCAGTCCGACATTAGGGCTCAACAGCACCGAACAGTTCTCTGCCGTTGTCGATGACCAGTTCGGCAACGCTCTGGCCAGCCAACCTTCAGTATCCTGGTCGCTGGCAGGGGGCGCGGGAGCGATCAGCGGCGCCGGTCTCTACACCGCGCCCGACAGTGCCTCGACCGCGACGGTGGCGGCTGCCGCGGCGAGTGTTAGCGGTTCGGCCTCGGTATCGATCGTGGCTGCCCAGCAGACCCTGGTTGTGGTCACGGCCGACGACGTCGACAACGGCAATACCTCCTCGGATTCCGCGCTGCTGGCTGACCCGGGCGCCGACGGCATTTCCCTGCGCGAAGCAATCCTCGCCGCCAACAACACGCCCGAGACCACGTTGATCCAATTCGACATCGGAAGCGGCGGTTCCCAGACGATCAGCGTTACCAGCGCGCTGCCAACGATCACCGAGCCTGTCATCATCGATGGCACGTCCCAGCCAGGATTCGCCGGCGCGCCGCTCATTGTGCTCAACGGGAGTCAGGCTGGCTCGGCGGCCAACGGTCTTACCATAACCGCCGGCAACAGCACCGTGCATGACCTGGTGATCGATGGCTTCGGAGGCAGTGGCATCGAGCTGAGCACCAACGGCAACGACCTCATCGAAGGCAACTACATCGGCACCAATGCCACGGGCACCTCGAGCGATCCCAACGCCGCATGGGGAATCGATGTCGCCTCTGGCTCGTCGGACACCATCGGCGATGCGACGGCGGGGGCCGGCAATGTCATTTCCGGCAATACCCAGGGCAGCATCCGCGTCACGGGCGGCTCCTTCCTCGTCTGTGAAGACAACAGCGTCGTGCGCGTCGACGCTCAGACCGGCGCCGTACTCGCCACCTACGCGACGGGGCTGGCTGACGATTCAGTCGCCGTCGGACCGGACGGGAGCTTTTACGTCCCCGACTACTACAACAACGTTATCCGGCATTACGACGTAGCGGGGAACCTGCTGTCTACTTTCGGCAGCGGCCATCTCGACGAGCCGCAAGACATGATCGTCGGGCCGAACGGAAACCTCTACGTCGGCAATGTGGGCGACGGCATCCAAGAGTTCAGCCCCAGCGGGACCTTCCTCTCGACCTTCGTCGACAATGGCACCGGGGGGCTGGACAACGTCAAAGGCATGGTGTTCGGCCCCAACGGCAACCTCTATGTCGCCAACCTGACCTACAGCGACGTGCTGCAATTCAACGGCACCACCAACGCCCTGGTCGGCACCTTCGTCTCCGACGGAAGCGGAGGACTCTCGGGGCCCGAGGACCTGGCCTTCGGCCCCGACGGTAATCTCTACGTCAGCGACTACTACAACGATTCGGTTGACCGCTACAACGGTAGCACCGGAGCACCCCTGGGCACCTTCATCAGCGGAATTCCTGCTGACCCCTATGGCCTTCGCTTCGATGCCGCCGGGAACCTCGATGTCGCCTGCCGCTCCAACGGCCTCATTCGCACCTACAACGGCCAAACCGGCACCTTCATCCATAATCTGGTGACCGGCCTTACCAACCCGGCGTGGTTTACCGCGACGCCAATGCCTTCCGAGGGCGACACCATCCAGGGCAATTATATCGGCACCGGAGCAAACGGTGTGAGCGCACTGGGAAATGGCGGCGACGGCATCCGGCTCGACAGCCGCGTAAGCGGGAACAGCGTCGGCGGATCAGGCGCGGGCCAGCCCAACACCATCGCCTTCAACTCCGGCGACGGCGTCGACGTCGGCGGCGCGGGACAGGTCACTATCAGCCGCAACTCCATCTACGAGAACGACAAGTTCGGCATCGACCTGACCTCGGACGTCGCCACCTCCAACAGCGGCACGCTCAATAGCGCTGACCCCAACGACGGCATGAACTACCCCGTCTTGATCAGCGCCGACGACACCGACGGACAGTTAACGGTTGCCGGGTATGTCGGCAGCGCCCCAAACCAGTCTGCCTTTGCCGATGCCACCGTGGAGCTGTTTCAAGATAACGCCTCTGAAGGCACCGCATCGGGCCAGACCTACCTCGGCTCGCTGACCAGCAACGCCGAGGGGAACTTCGCCGGCACGATTTCCGCCGGCCCCCTGGCCGCGGGCAACTCTGTCACCGCCACCGCCACATTTCCCAGCGGCGATACCTCCCAGTTCGCCGCCGGCCAGGCCGTCGACTTCGCTCCGACCGTTGCCGAGCCCGCGTCGGCATCGCCCAACCCGGCGACCGGCACCACAACCGCGCTGAGCGTCCTGGGCGCATCCGACGCTGGCGAGAGCAACCTCACCTACACATGGGCCGTCACCGGCACGCCTCCCGCGTCTGTCACGTTTTCGATCAACGGCACTAACGCCGCTCAGAACACTACCGCGACCTTTACCAAGACCGGCGATTACAACTTCCAGGTCACAATCACCGATGCCGACGGACTGACCGCTACCAGCAGCGTGGCCGTCACGGTCAGCCAAATGCTCACATCGATCACGGTGACGCCGGCGACGGCGTCGTTGGACGAGAACGCAACGCAGCAGTTTTCGGCCACAGCCTACGATCAATTCGGGGCAGTGCTGGCGGCGCAGCCCTCTTTCACCTGGTCCAGCACTGGCGTGGGGTCAGTCAGCGCTTCGGGCCTATACACTGCCCCGGGCTCCGGCTCCGCCGGCACGGCATCGGTCACGGCCAACAACGGATCGGTCACCGGCAGCGCCTCGGTTACTGTTATCGATTCCCCTCCAACCGTTGCCACACCCGCGTCGGCCTCGCCCAGCACCGTCACCGGCACGACCACCAGCCTGAGCGCCCTGGGCGCATCCGACGGCGGCGAGAGCAACCTGACTTACACCTGGGCCACCACCGCCACGCCGCCCGCGCCGGTCACCTTCTCCGACAACGGTGACAACAGCGCCAAGAACACTACCGCAACGTTTACCAAGGCGGGCTCTTACAACTTCAAAGTCACCATCACCGATGCCAGCGGCCTTACTACCACGAGCAGCGTGGCTGTTACCGTCAGCCAGACGTTCACCTCGATCGGGGTGACGCCCAGCACGCCTTTGCTCGACGAGAACGCGACTCAGCAATTCTCCGCCACGGCCTACGATCAGTTCGGCGTTGCGATGGCGACGCAGCCTTCCTTCACCTGGTCCGGCAGCGGCATCGGGTCGGTCAGCGCCTCCGGCCTGTACACCGCCCCCGGTTCCGGCTCCGCCGGCACGGCAACCGTCACGGCCGATAGCGGATCGATCAGCGGCAGCGCCTCGGTTACTGTCATCGATTCCCCTCCAACCGTTGCCACACCCGCGTCGGCCTCGCCCAGCCCCGTCACCGGCAACACCACCAGCCTGAGCGTCCTGGGTGCGTCCGACGGCGGCGAGAGCAACCTGATCTACACCTGGGCCACTACCGGCACGCCCCCTGCGCCGGTCACGTTCTCTGACAACGGCGACAACAGCGCCAAGGACACCACGGCCACCTTTACCCTGGCCGGAACGTACACCTTCCGAGTAACGATTACCGACGCCAGTGGTCTTTCCACAACCAGCAGCGTCAGCGTCACGGTGAACCAGATGATCAGCGAGATCATCGTGACGCCATCGCTGGTGTCCGTACCGGAAGGGACAACCCAACAATGCACCGCGGTCGCCTACGACCAGTTTGGCAATGCCCTGGCAACGCAACCTGCCTTGACCTGGTCACTGAGCGGCGGAGGCAGCATCAACCAAAGCGGGCTCTGGAGGGCGCCGGCTCCGACCGGTACTTCGATAATCCGCGCCATCAGCGGCTCATACGTCGGGCTGACCGAGTTGATAACCGTCGCACGCCCGGCCGACGTCGTGCCCCCCGGTGCTGACCCCGGCACCAGCGCGGGTATCACGGTGAACGGCTACAGCAGCTCCTATGTCTATACCTGGTCGGCGATCAGCAAGCCCGCCGGCGCACCCCAACCCACGTTCAGCGAAAATGCCAGCACCTCGGCCGTGAGCACCACCGTCACGGTTTACCAGGCGGGGTCGTACTTGCTCATCTGTAACTTCGGCAATGCAAACGGCTCAGGCACCCGCTACTGCATTACGGTCGCCTTAACGGTCGAGCAGACGGCGACAAGCATCCAGGTGACCCCCAGCAGTGCAGCGTTGATTGAAAACGGTACGCAACAGTTCACCGCCACCGCCGCCGACCAGTTTGGCAACCCGATGTCTCCCGAACCGACGTTCGACTGGTCGGTCGCGTCCGGGACTGGTTCGGTGAGCCAGAGCGGGCTTTATACGGCCGCTGGTTCCCCCGGAATGGCGATGCTCCAGGCGAGCAGTGGTTCTGCCACTGCCAGCGCCTCGGTGACGGTTACCGATACCCCTCCAACCGTTGCCATACCGGCCTCGGCGACGCCCAGCCCTGTTACCGGCACGACCACTACCCTGAGCGTCCTGGGAGCCTCCGACGGCGGCGAGAGCAACCTCACCTACACCTGGGCCACCACCGGCACGCCTCCCGCTCCGGTCACATTCTCCGACAACGGCGACAACAGCGCCAAGAACACCACCGCGACGTTCACTAAGGCCGGCTCGTACAGCTTCCGAGTCACCATCACCGATGCCAACGGTCTTACCACCACCAGCAGCGTGGCCGTTACGGTCAGCCAGACCCTGACCTCGATCGGGGTGACGCCGGGCACGGCTCTGCTCGCCGAGAACGCAACTCAGCAATTCTCTGCCACGGCCTTTGACCAGTTCGGCGCGGCGCTGGCGACGCAGCCCTCCTTCTCCTGGTCCAGCACCGGCGTCGGGTCGGTCAGCGTATCCGGTCTGTACACCGCCCCGGGCTCGGGCTTCAGTGGCACGGCCACGGTCACTGCCAGGAGCGGATCGGTCAGCGGCAGCGCCTCGGTCACGGTTACCGATACTCCTCCAACCGTTGCAACACCGGCCTCGGCCTCTCCCAACCCTGTCACCGGTACGACCACCCGCCTGAGCGTCCTGGGCGCATCCGACGGCGGCGAGAGCAACCTCACCTACACCTGGGCGACAACCGTAACACCGCCCGCTTCAGTCACGTTCTCTGATAACGGGGACAATACCTCAAAAAACACCACGGCAAGGTTTACCGAGGCCGGCACGTACAACTTCCGTGTCACAATCACGGACGCCAGCGGCCTGTCCACCTCGAGCAGCATGACGGTCACAGTCGTTCAGACGGCGACATCGGTTGCCGTTACGCCCGCGAACACGGTCGTCGCGTTCAACGCAACGCAGCAGTATGCTGCAATAGTCTTCGATCAGTTTGGCGACGCCCTTTCCGTCCAACCCGCAATCACGTGGTCGGTCGCGACCGGCGCGGGTTCGGTCAGCGCCTCGGGCCTCTATACCGCGCCAGCCTCCGCGACGATGGCGACCGTCAACGCCAGAGCCAGTGGAGTCAACGGTTCCGCTTCCATCTCGGTGGTCAGCTCCATCCACATGCTTGTAGTGGACACGAGCTCCGACATCGTTGATGGCAACACCTCTTCCGACTCCGCTCTGCTGGCCAATCCCGGCGCCGACGGCAAGATCTCGCTCCGCGAGGCGATCATGGCCGCCGACAACACCCCCGGCCTGACCCAAATCGACTTCGACATCCCCGGCAGCGGCACGCAGACGATCGCGCCGACTTCTGCTCTGCCGGCCATCACCAGTGCGGTGATCATCGACGGCACCAGCCAGCCGGGGTATTCCGGCACGCCATTGGTTCAAATCACGGGCGCCAGTGCGGGCGCCAGCGCCAACGGCCTTGAACTCATCGGCGGGGACAGCATCGTCGAGGGCCTGGCCATCAACCAGTTCTCGAGCGGCGACGGGATCTTGATCCTTGCCGCGGGCGGCGACACGATCGCCGCAAACGAAATCGGCACTAACGCGGCAGGCACGTCCGCGGCCGCCGACTATTTCGGCGTCGCCATCATCGGTGTAGGTGGGAACATCATCGGAGGCACCGCCGGCACCAGCCGCAATGTCATCTCAGGCAACACCGAGGCCGGCGTGTGCATTTCCGGCGCCGGCGCCGGGAACAACCTGGTGGAAGGCAACTACCTCGGCCTCAACGCCACGGGGACCGCGGCGGTGGGCAACCTGGACGGCGTCTACGTCGCGAACGGCGCCGCCAACAACACCATTGGTGGAACCGCGACCGGCGTGGGAAACGTAATATCCGGAAATGACGCCGGCGTATATCTCGACGGCGCCATGACCACCGGAAACGTCGTTCAGAGCAACTATATCGGCACCAACACTTTGGGCACCGCGGCGGTCCCCAATACGAGCGGCATCTTGATTGACGCCGCCAACAATGTGATCGGCGCGACTGCGGCCGGGGCGGGGAACGTCATTTCCGGCAACACTGGCCAGGGCATCCTGCTCGACGGCACCCTCGCCTCCGGGAATGTGGTCCAGGGCAACTATATCGGCACCAACGCCACGGCGAACGCGGCAGTCGGCAACCTGGACGGCGTCTACCTCGAGAACGGCGCCGCCGATAACACCATCGGCGGGACCACCCCGGGGTCGGGGAATGTCATTTCCGGCAATGGTGCCGACGGAATCGAAATCACCGGTGCCGGCGCCAACGGGAACTTGATCGAAGGCGATTACATCGGCACCGATCGAACCGGCAGCGCGGGCCTTGGCAACGCAGGCATTGGGGTGTTGATCGAGACGGCCGGCAATACTGTCGGCGGAGGCGCGGCCGGGGCAGGCAACGTCATCTCCGGCAACGGCGATGCAGGCGTGCGTCTCACCGGCTCTTCCGCCACTGGCAACCTGGTGCAGGGTAACTACATCGGCGTCAACGCCGCCGGCACTGCGGCGCTTGGCAACGCCAAGTGGGGAGTTATCCTCGACAACGGCGCCGACGACAATTTTGTCGGCACCAACGGCGACGGCGTCGACGACGCCACCGAAGGCAATGTCATCGCCGCCAGTGCCGACGACGCCAACGTGTCGGTGCAAGCCGCCAGCGACGATGTCATCGCGGGCAACTTCATCGGCACCAACGCCGCGGGAACGGCCGCCCTCGGTGGGGGCATTGGAATCTGGGTCACCAGCGGCTCTGCGAACACCCGGATCGGAACCAATGCCGACGGGATATCCGACACCGACGAGCGAAATACTATCTCCGGGAACGGCGACGCCGGGGTCTTGATCGACAGCGGTTCCACGAGCACGATAATCGCCGGCAACTACATCGGCACCAACGCGGCCGGCACCGCGGCCCTGGCCAACGGGACTGCTGGCATTCTCATCGACGCAAGCTCTACCGGCACCGTGATCGGCGGCACCAGCGCCGTGGCGGGCAACGTCATCTCTGGCAACGGCGGCAGCGGAGTCGAAATCTCCGGCTCGGGGTCCGATGACAACCTGGTCGAAGGCGACTATATCGGCACCAATGCTGGGGGAACCGCCGCGGTCCCCAACGCCGACGGCGTAGACCTTGAGAACGGCGCCGCCAATAACACAATCGGCAGGGCTGCTACAGGGGCGGGAAACGTCATTTCCGGCAACAACGTTGACGGCGTCCTGCTCAACGGCGCTGCCACGAGCGGCAACCTCATCCAGGCCAACTATGTCGGCACCGACGCCGCGGGGACCATGGCGGTCCCCAACGGGGACGGCATTTACGTCGTGAACGGCGCCGCCAACAACACCATTGGAGGGACCGCCAGCGGATCGGGGAACGTCATTTCCGGCAACAACAACGACGGCGTCCTGCTCGACGGCCCTGCTACGACCGGCAACGTCCTTCAAGGCAACGAGATCGGCACCGACGCCACCGGAACTGCCGCCCTGCCCAACCAATTGAGCGGCGTGGCGGTTGCCGACGACTCGTCCAACAACAGCATCGGAGGGAGCGGGGCATCGGCTGGGAACATCATCGCCAACAGCGCCGACACCTCCGGCGTTTCCATCTCCAACGGCGCCAGCGGCAACTCCATTCGCGGCAACTCCATTTACGGCAACAACCCGCTGGGGATCGACCTCCGCGACGATGGGGTCGTCGATGCCAACACGGGCTCGGAGAACTCTTCCCTGGCCAACGACGGGATGAACTCCCCGGTCTTCACAACAGTGGTCTGGCACGGGGCAGTGCTGACGATCGGAGGTTATGTCGGGTCCGCACCGAACCAAAGTGCCTTTGCCGGCGCATTCGTCGACGTTTATCTGGCTGACAACTCCACGATCGGGCAGGGCAAGACGTTCCTCGGTACTCTCATCGCTGACGCCAATGGGAATTTCAACGGCACGCTGGCCACCAATGTCGTGACACCTGGCGACGAGGTCACCGCAACCGCGACCGATGCCTCGAACAACACTTCGGAGTTTGCCGTCGACTTTACCGTCGTGAACGGGGCTTCGATCGTCGCGACGCCCGATCCAGTCACCGGCACGACGACTGTGTTGAGCGTTCCGGGCATCGACGACGGCGGGCTGGACCTGACCTATACCTGGTCCACGACAGGCACCCCGCCGGCGTCAGCCAATTTCTCGAACAACGGGGACAACGCAGCCAACAACACGACCGCTACGTTCGCCGCCGCGGGCGTCTATCACTTCAAGGTCCAGATCACCGATGCCGAAGGCCTTTCGGTCACCAGCCATCTCGCCGTCACAGTCAATCAGACACTGACCAGCATTGCCGTGAGCCCGTCCACGGTGATGCTGAATGCCGGCGATCCGCAGCAGTTCACCGCGACCGGCTTCGATCAATTCGGTCAACCGATGTCCGTGCAACCGATATTCTCCTGGTCGGTTCCCAATGGGGCAGGGTCAATCTCGAATGCCGGCCTTTACACCGCGCCGAGCTCCGAGGTAATCGCCACTATCGACGCAAGCAGCGGATCGGTTTTTGGCAGTGCATCAGCAGCTATCCGGGGCCTGCCCGTGCTGACCCTCAGCAACGGTTCGCTGGCATATACCGAAGGCCAGGGGGCGGCTGCGATTGATCCGCAATTGACGGTAAGCGATCCGGGCAGTGGGAGTCTGATCGGAGCCACGGTGGAACTGGCCGGCTACGTTCAAGGCCAGGACGTCCTGGCGTTCCCGGGCGGCGAGGGGATCTCCTCCACATGGGACAGCTCCACGGGGACCCTTTCGCTGAGCGGCACGGCCACCGTTGTCCAGTACCAGGCCGCCCTGCAATCCGTCACGTACACGAACACCAGCAACGACCCGGCTGTCTTGCCGCGAACGGCCCAGATCACGGTGACGGACGGCACGCTCAGCAGCACGCCGGCTGGTCGGGACATCGTGGTGACCGCGGTCGATAACCCTCCGGAGATCGCCGGGCCAGGCGATCAAATCGGGACCGAAGACTTCGCTTTGCAGTTCTCGGCGGCCACCGGTAATGGCATTTCGATCAGCGATCCCGACGCAAATGGGGCGGCAGAGCAGCTCTCGCTGACCGCAACTTACGGAACCATCACCCTCCCAGAGTCCACCGGCCTGACCTTCTTGTCCGGCGACGCAACGTCCGGCGTCTCGTCGATGACCTTCACCGGCACGCTTGCCAACATGGACGCCGATCTTGACGGTCTGACATTCACGCCCCTGGCAGGCTACGTCGGCCCCGCTTCAATTGAAGTTCTCGCCAATGACCTGGGGAACACCGGCGTGGGCGGGCCGTTGACTGCGACCTGGGCGATCGACATAGCCATCGAGGCGCCGCCTGGAATCGTTGTCACTCCGACAACCGGTCTGACAACGAGCGACAACGGTGGAACGGCCGGTTTCGCAATCGCCCTGACGCGCCCGCCGACCGCTCCCATGACCATCGGCTTGCAGTCCTCTAATGCGGCGGCGGGCATGCCGACGGTCGATTCGCTCACCTTCACGCCGACCGACTGGGACGACGCCCAGGAAGTGACCGTGGCGGGGTTCGACGACACGGCTACTTCGGCCACGCAGATCGCCTACTCCGTCCGTACGCTGCCGGCGCAGAGTGCCGACCCGTTGTATGCCGGCTTGACTGCACCCGACGTGCAACTGACGGACCTCAAGCTCCCGCCGGTCGTGCAGGTCAGTCCAGGCATGGCGACATATCTGGCAGGTAGCGGGCCGGTCGTCGTGGACGGCGGTGTTGTAGTCCAAGGTCCGGCGGTCGATGTGACCGGTGCTACCGTCACCTTCGCCAGCGGGTATGTCCGCGGTCAGGACAACCTGTCGTTTTCCCCGGTCGCTGGAATCAGCGCGACGTGGGACCAAGCCGCCGGCCGGCTCGTCCTTTCCGGCCAAGCACCGGCAGCCGACTACCAAGCGGTGCTCCAATCCGTCTCTTACGTCAACTCGAGCCAATACGCGCAATTGGGGACGCGTTTGATTGAATTCGCCGTGACCAACGACGGCGGGACCACAACGGCGACGCGCCCGCTGCTGGTTGTCGCCGGCGACGGACCGCCAGGCATCGAGGCGCCGGGCACACAGTACACAACGTCGGACCTGGTCTTCTCCGAGGCGAACGACAACGGGATCACGGTGATCGATCCTGGGGTCGGCGATTTGCCGGTCCAAATCGCCTTGACCGCCCGCAAAGGCTCGTTGACTCTCGCCAACTCTGATGGAGTGGCCTTCACCCTGGGCAGCAGCTCGGGCAGCCTGGCCGTTCAGTTCGAGGGATCGTTGAACGAGGTCAACCCGGCGCTGCAAGGATTGCGGTTCACGCCCTTCAAGGGATATTCCGGTCCAGCGTCGCTGCTCATCGAGGTCAACGACCTGGGCAATACGTCTGCTGGCGTGTCGCAGTCGGCCAGTGCGGTGGTGTCGATCGTGGTCCAGACGCCGGCCGCGCCGATACCAACGCCGACGCCGACCCCGCTGGCACCGGCCGCTCCGATCATTTTCTCTCCCGGCACGTTGTCGTTCGGTTCGCCGGGCGCGTACTCCGGCGGGGATGGATCTCCCACGAACGGGTCTTCCTCGGGCCTGGGCGGCCAGTCCAGTCCATCCAACAGCGGCCGATCAGGCGGAGGCACAAGCGGTGAAAGCGGCGCGCAGCCGACGGAAAATCCCGAGCCGTCAGCAAAGCCTCCGGCCGACCCCATTGCAGCGCCGAAGGGAACGACGCCGCCCCCCCAGCAGCCGCCGACGCAGGCACCACCCGCGGCCGCGTCCCCGACCATTCGCCCTGTGCCGAGCGCCAACGGTCCCCACGCGGCCATATTCGGCGGTGCGATACCGACCGGCGCGATCGTCACCCCGGACGATGTGCAGGCCGCCCAGGCCGCCCTCAGCAACCAGAGCCCCATGTGGGAGAAGCTCGACGAAGTGAAGCACGACCTCGTCGAGGAGAACCGAGTCCGGCTCATCGCGGGCAGCGCCACCTTCGTGTCGGTGGGAGCTTCAGTGGTCTACCTCGCGTGGATTCTGCGTGCCGGGTCGCTGGTCAGCAGCCTTCTTTCTTCGATGCCTGCATGGACCTTCGTCGATCCCCTGCCGATCTTGGACCAGATGGGTGGCCCGGCCGAAGGTGAAGATGACGATGACGAAACGCTCCAGTCGATCGTCGATGGAACCTGAAAACCGGCCTTCAGACGGTCCGATAGTTCAGCGCCGGGTCCGTTCAGGTCTTTTTCAGCGCGAAGTCCTGGTCTTTATTGGACCCCGGACAAGTCCGGGACGATAAGTAGAAATCTTGCTCACCTAAAAGATTCATGCCGATCAGTTGATATCATGGGTATCGAGGCAGAACTGATCAGTGAAGTGCTGTCAGCAGCAGAATCCTGGCATACCGACTGTCAAGTCCCTGAGGTGGAACGACGGTAACCCGTCGGGTGCAAGGGGCGGGAACAGCGAGGTTGTTCCGCTGGCATCACAGCAACTGGGAAATGCCGCAAACCGCGATGGTGTTTGACCTCTCGATTTCTGGCGCCAGAGGGGTGTTGGGCCGGAAGCAGCTCCTGGTCCCCGAAGGGACCTATACACTTCGATTCCCAAGGGCGGACCGGGAGCCGTTATGGGTCGTTTGCGCGGTTGCCTGGCAGGAGCGCCTGGACCGGGGACTCATTCAGGTGGGCTTTCGTTTCACCGCCGAAATCATCAGTCGAGCCGCCGCGTAAGACTGCAATAGACGCAAGTGCTTCGGGGCATCTCGATGGGGTCGTAATGGCTCGCGGACCGCGATAATGGAACTATTAAACGACCTGGCGGGCCCCCGTGGGCCGACTCGCGCCGGCGCCGCGGACGATGGTGCCCGCCCCGCCGATACCGGTTCCGCTCCGGCCGGCGCGGTCGCCACCGCCAGGATCGCAATCGTCGATGACGAGCCGATTAACATCAAGATCGCGCGAAAGTACCTCCAGGACGTCGGCTATCGCAACTTCGTCACCACAACCGAATCGCTTACGGCACTAGAGCTGATCGCGCGGGAGAAGCCCGACGTGGTTGTCCTTGACATCGTGATGCCCCGCGTGGACGGCATCCAGATCCTTCAGGCGATCCGTGCCGACCCCCTGCTACAGCACATTCCCGTGCTGATCCTGACAGCCTCGACGGATGTTGAAACCAAGCGCAGGGCCCTGGAATCCGGAGCGACCGACTTCCTGGCCAAGCCGGTCGATCCCAGCGACCTGATTCCGCGGATCAGAAATGCTTTGATTGTCAAGGCACATCACGACCACCTGGCACGGTACTCAGAGCAATTGGAACTGCAGGTGCGCCAGCGGACCCTGGAACTGGAAGCCTCCCGGTTGCAGGTGATTTATTGCCTGGCCCGGGCGGCGGAGTTCCGCGACAACACGACCGGCCGGCACGTCATCCGTGTCGGCCGGTACTGCAGTTTGCTGGCGCGCGAACTGGGATTCACCCCTGCGGTAGCGGAAACGCTTGGGTTGGCTGCCCAGTTGCACGATGTCGGGAAGATTGGACTGCCCGATGCCATTCTGCACAAGCCGGGACCGCTCTCCCCGGAAGAGGTCTTGGTGGTTAAGCGTCATTGCGAGATCGGCCACAGTATCGTGGCTCCTCTGGAAGATGCGGCCTGGCAGGAACTGCAAAGCTGTAACGACATGTGGCTGGTTTCGCCGGGCGCCAACGCCATTCTGGCGACCGCAGCCCTGATCGCGTTGACGCATCACGAGAAATGGGACGGAAGCGGTTATCCGCGCGGTCTGTCTAGGGAGATGATCCCGATCGAGGGCAGGATTACCGCCGTCGCTGACGTGTTCGATGCCCTGACCAGCGTCCGTTCGTACAAGTCGGCGATGCCGCCCGAGCAAGCGGTAACCGACATGGAACAGCGGCGCGGGGCCCACTTCGACCCAAGGGTGCTCGACGCCATGACAAGGAGGCTCGACGACTTTATCAAGATCGTCGCCGAGCAGGGCGAAGCGAAAGACCCCGTATGCCTCATTCCATTTCATCGGTAAGAGACAGGTCGTTCCCGACCTGGTCCAACTGCCGCCAGAAATCCGAATTCGCCGCGGGCAGCGCGGGCGGGAAGACGGTGACCACCGCAGGCGCTTGTTTCGGCGCGTTGTCCGCTGCGGTGAAGGAGGACTGGGCCCCTGATTGGCCGGACGCGGATCTACATGCGCACCCGGCGGCTGAACCGGGGCCGTGGGGTTCACGGCGCTGCCACCCTCGCCACTGCCATCGCTGCCGGCGGCCCCGCCGGCATCGCCGACACCTCCGCTGTGGGCCCGGTGGCTTATGGGAATGCCGAAGATCTCCACCGGGCCGCCCGGGCTTGCCGGGCCCACCGGATTGACAACGATGACTGGGAAATGCCGCAAACCACGATGGTGTTTGACCTCTCGATTTCTGGCGCCAGAGGCGTGTTAGGCCGCAAGCGGCTTCTGATCCTCGAAGCGAGCTATATACTTCGATTCCCAAGGGCCGACCGCGAGCCGTTGTGGGTCGTTTGCGCGGTTGGCTGGCAGGAGCGACTGGACCGGGGGCTCATTCAGGTGGGCTTTCGATTCACCGCTGAAATCACCAGTCGGGAGGCCGCGTAAGACTGCAATAGACGCAAGTGCTTCGGTGAGCGAGCGAACAGGACCCCCCCGGCGTGACACCGGGCCGTCGCTAAAATAAGATGAGGGGATGTTGAGACTAGCCGCGTTCGCTGATGAGATATCGCCTGACCTGGACGAGCAGATTCGCGTCTGCCGGGACAATGACGTCACGCACTTCGAGCTGCGCAGCGTCAATCAAAAAAATGTGCTCGATTTCGAGCATGATCTGCGCGCCGAGATCCGCTCCAAGCTGGCCGACAACGGCATGGGCGTGGTCAGCATCGGCTCGCCGATCGGAAAGGCCAAGATCACCGATCCCTGGGAGCCGCACTTCGACCGCTTCAAGGTCGCGGTGGAGCTGGCCGAGTATTTCGAGGCGCCGTTCATCCGCCTGTTCAGTTATTACCCGCCGGAAGAGGGCGGCGACGTCCGCCGGCACCGCGATGAAGTCATTAAGAGGTTCCGTGCCAAGGTGGCGTACCTCAAGAGCCGGAGCGTCACCATGGTCCATGAGAATGAAAAGGGCATCTACGGCGAAAAAGGCCCGGAATGCGTCGATCTGATGAAGGCCATCGATTCCCCGAGCCTGCGGTCGGCGTTCGACTTCGCCAATTTCGTGCAGGTCGGCGACGACCCGGCGAAAAACTGGCCGAGGCTCAAGCCGTTTACGGCACACATCCACATCAAGGACTGCCAGGCGTCCACCGGCAACATCGTGCCCGCCGGCAAAGGCGACGGGCAGATCGGCCCCATCCTCGCTGACGCGTACAAGAGCGGCTACCGCGGCTTTTTGAGCCTCGAGCCGCACCTGAAAGTCGCCGGCCATTCGCATGGCGAAACCGGGCCGGAGTTGTTCAAGGTCGCCGCCGATGCCCTTAAGAGCCTGTGCGCCCAGATCAACATCCCGCTGGCCGGGTCTTGAGCGGTCGTTTTCCGCCTCCCCCGGAGTACCGGGGGAGGCGGAAAAGTTACCGGCCGGCAGGAGTTGGCGTTACCGCGTTGAGCCATGGGCGATTCGGCCATGGAAGAAAATCACTCAGACCCGCAGGCGGCTGAATCGCCGGAGCAGCCATCGTCCCACTTTCGGGTGTTGGAGGCGCCGACGCGGCTATGGGTTCCCTGTACCGCGCATGCCAGCCCGGATGAGATGCATTTCAAACCCGCCGGCACTCTCGTGGCGGTGGGCGAGTCACTGATTGAAAATGACGCCGGGTTTGGGAATACGCCGCTTGCGCCGGCGGCCAGCCACATCGTTGACACCGGCCGGGTCACCCTGACGAACGGATCGGAAGTGCCGGCGGTGCTGTTGGAGACAATCGAAAGCGCTGCTACGCCGGGCGGTTTCAGCCCTATTTCGACCGAGGCGGTTGCCGGCACGTTGTCCGGCCTTGGCACGGCGGCACTCCGTATTAACATCGAGCGGCTGCGCGGCGGCGGCGTCTGGGCCGACCGCTGGACCAGCCCCGACCTCCTCGGCCAGTTGCACGCCTGCATCACCAACCCGCCGGACATTGTCCTGTGCAATTTGCTCGATGCCGATCGCGCCGTGGCGATCAATCAGGCTTGTGCCCGAGAATACCCGGCGGAAATCGTTGCCGCTGTCGCGGCGCTGGCCCGGCTCACCGGCGCGGGCCGGGCCTGGGCCGCAGTCGATGCAGACCAGGACACCGCCGCGTGGATCGGCATGCGAGCTGTTGCGGCCCAGGTGGCCGGTGACTTGCGCTTCGTCCCGATCGAAAACCATTACCCCCAGCCCGACCCCACGCTGCTGCTGCACTCCCTCACCGGCCGGCGTTTGCGGCCAGGCCAACTGCCCACGAGCCAGGGTGTGTTGCTGCTGGATGCCGCGGCGGCGTTCGGCGTCGGCCGGGCGTTGGTCCTCGGCGAGTCGATGCTTCGCGTGCCGTTGGCGGTCCACGACCGGGTTGCGCTTGCCGTCAATGCAGACCCCGCCGCCGCGACGCACCTGGTGATCGTCCCGGTCGGCAGCCCCTTGCGTGACATCCTGCACCATTTGGACGTCGGCCACGGCCGTCGCGGCCTGGATCTCTGGGCCGGCGCGCCGCTGCGCGAACGCCGGCTGGCGAGCCACTGCGTCATCGCCGGCGGCGAACTGGGGATCTTCGCCGCCCCGCGCGACCCCTCGATCAACCCCGACCCGTGCATCCGCTGCGGCTGGTGCGTCGAGGGCTGCCCCGTCGATGCCCAACCCGCCGCCCTGCTCGACGCCGCCCAGCGCGCCGACCCCAGGCGAGCCGCCCGCTACGGCCTCGATGTCTGCATCGAATGCGGCATCTGCTCGTATGTCTGCCCGAGCCATTTGCCGTTGCTGCAGGGGATCAGGATATTGCGAGGCGAGAGGTGATTGTATGTTTTGATGGAACGCCCGGCCGTAGCGAAGCAGGTTTCCCCTCATTCTTTCCAGAGCTGTTCGTCGCTCTGGCAAGTGACCGTAGAATCCCGTAATATCATTCATCGTGAGGTGTTGAATGCCTGAGATTATCCAAGGTGCATGGGACGATCTGATTGCACGTCAAGATCTGCGCGGGCGCAAGGTTCGTGTGATCATTCTCGATGAAACCAGTGACAATCCCTGGCTCAAGTCGCTTCAGGCATGGGCTGACAGCCACAAGCCTTTTGGGCATCGCGTAGACGATAGCCGCGAGAGCATCTATTCCGGGACAGATGATGATCCTCGTTGACACCAACATTCCCCTGCGCATCGCTCAAATCTTACGTCGCGCTTCGTCGACTGAGATTGTGCATGGGAGACCGATCCGTCCCGCACGAATAGCAACACGCCGGTCGATCAGAGTGGAAACATTCCGCAAACGTTCTCCTCTGTGCCGGTTGCTACTCTTATGCGAATCTGGCAACTGCTGCTGACGTCTTTGGGCCTGATCGCAGCCGCGGGCTGTGCCTCAAGTCGACGCAACACGTGTCGACCGGCGGCGCCCCCTGTAAACGAGTTGTCTGAAGACAACCGTCCGGTTGTCGTCAAAATAACGGTAAGGTCGGCTATTGGTTCCATCGACGCGGAGGGCAATTTGAGCATTTTCGCGCAAATAATCTTCACGCAGCCGATTGGGAACTCAGCCATTATTAAACCTCTTTCAGATGCGTCGTACGAACTGGCTTCCGACGACCCCGAGCTGGTCATCGAGAATGTGCCTTTCGCCTATACAAGCTGGACGGGAGGAACCGAGATCATTGACAGAGAATTTTACGTGTCCGGGCACGTCGAAGTACCGATCTGGCTTTCTGGTGGGATCTACAGGTTGTACCGTGTCACTTCCGTGCTCCCACCGGATCGAAAGCGCCTGCCGATCCGCTTGCGATATGTCGGCAGGTCGGGCGTATCGTCCTGGGCGACGGCAGAGGTGGACCTCCTGCACGTCACCAAATCGTCCACCCGGAAGCTGTCGTCGCTGCCGACTGACTGAGTGAGAACTTCTCGATATGACTGGCGTTGTCTTTATTGCTACTGTATAGGTCGGGCATTGATACCAGGCAAGTGAATGAAGATAGACGAAATGAGTGCAGCGCGAACGGCCGGGGCCCTCTTCTTCGCGCTGATCTTGACCTGCGGCCAAATTCTCGCCGCAGAGACGCCCGCGCCTTTACCGGCCGCTGATGCCTACGTCACTCAGGTCCGGCCCTTGGTGCGGGCGTATTGCTCGACCTGCCATTCGGCTGAGAAGCACAAGGGCGGCTTGAACCTCGAGCGGTTCGCATCAACCGTCGAAGTCCGCAAGGACGTGGCGCCGTGGGAGCACGTGGTGGAAATGCTGGAGGCAGGAGAGATGCCGCCGGAGGGGAAGAAGCAGCCGACTGCGGACGAGCGGCGATTGCTGCTGGAATGGACCCATGGTTTCTTGAATGACGAGGCCCGCGCTCGGGCTGGCGATCCGGGGTTCGTTCCGTTGCGGCGGCTGAGCAATGCCGAATACAATAACACGGTGCGGGACCTCACCGGCGTGGAACTTGACCCAGCCAAGGAATTTCCGGCCGACGGGGCGGCGGGCGAAGGGTTTACCAATGCCGCCGAGGCGCTGGCCGACATGTCGCCGACGCTGCTTAACAAGTACCTGCTGGCCGCCAAGGCGATCGCGGCCCATGCCGTGCTGCTGCCGGATGGGTTCCGCTTTTCGACCGGCGACGCCCGGCGCGACTGGACCAACGAATGCATGGAGAGCATCCGCCGGTTCTATGCAGGATATACTTCCGACGCGGACGGCCGGTTGCCGCTGGAGCCATACCTCCGAGCCACCTTGCGCTATCGGGAGGCACTCACGTCGGGTCAGATGACCGTGGAGGGTGTGGCGGCCCGGGAAAAACTCAATGCCAAGTACCTCGGCATCCTCTGGCAGACATTAACCGATCGGGCGTCGTCCTTTCCGCTCAGCACGATTCGTTCGCACTGGCTCACAGCCTCGGAAAAGGACACCGGCGCCTTGATCGCCGAGATCGCGCGGTGGCAGGATGTGCTGTGGAAGTTCGTCAAGATTGGCAGCTATCGCGACGGCAACACGGTCCGGCAGGTTGCGAACGATCCGCCGGTCGTCTCAACCCAGACTCTCAAGCTCGAGTTCAAGACAGAGCCCGGAAAAAGCGACGTGGTGCTGTATCTCGTCGCCACAGACCTGATGCCCGGCGATGGCCGGGGGTATGTCACATGGAAACGCCCGCGATTTGAAGCGGCCAACACGCCGGCCCTGCTCTTGAGCGATTACGCCCAGTTCGGGCCGCGCTATGAGGTTGATTTCCCGGCGGTCTTTGCCGACAGCTCCAAGTACCTCGCCGCCGCTGTCGAGGCGGCGAACGACAAGAAACTAACCGTGGGGGATTTGGCGAAGAAGCACGGCTTGAATGCCGATCTGGCCCGGCGATGGTTCGATGTGCTGGCGCTGGAATCCGTTGCCGCAAGTGATCCCGAACAGATCCGCGGCAGATCGGTGCCGGCGGATGCGCTGAAGCTGCTGGAAGAGCCGAACCCCAACAATGAGCAGAAGCCGGCGATCAAGGGATGGAAACGCAAGGGCAGCGACTTGCCGGTGGCCATTTCAAATTCATCCGACAAGGTCGAGCAGGTGCCGGGAAAAGTGTCGCCGCACCGGGTGACCGTTCACCCCACGCCGACGGAGTATGTCGCGGCGGTTTGGAAGAGCCCTATCTCCGGGCTGGTGCGCGTGAGCGCTGGCGTCACTCACGTTCATCCTGCGTGCGGCAACGGCATCGCCTGCTAGCTCGAATACCGGCGCACCGATCGCGCGATCCGCATTGCCGAAGGCGCAATCGACGTCGGCGGAGCCGCGACCGTCCCGTCCAGGGAGATGCGGATCGCTGAGGGCGACGAACTGATCCTGGCGGTCGATGCCCGCGATGGAAACCATGTGTGCGATCTGACCGAAATCAACTTGAGCATCGCTGAGGCGGGAGGTCGAGGCCGGACGTGGGACCTGGCCGGCGACGTTGCCGACAACATACTCGAAGGCAACCCCCACGCCGACCGGTTGGGAAATAAGAATGCATGGAGATTCGTAGAAGGCCCATCGGCGCCGCCGGGGACTTCGGCGGGCCAGGCCGGCGTCATCCCCGCCAACTCGATCCTGGCCCGATGGCGCGAGGCGGCGGTTGACCCCTCGAAGCACGATGAGGCCGGCAAACTGGCCGAGCAGGTGCAGTCGCTGCTTTCCGGGAAACGGCCCGATGGAGACAAAAACCCTGACCGGACGCTCTACGATAACCTGGTGTCGCCGGGCAGCCCGTTATTCCGAGGCGCGGATTCGGGCGCCTTTCCACGGGTGAATTCCGATGCCAAGCCATTCGGCCTCGATCGCCGACGATTTGGCCCGCAGACTCTGTCAGGGGAACCCGATCGTCGGTCTGCGTCAGGGGAACCCGATCGTCGGTCTGCGTCAGGGGAACCCGATCGTCAGTCTGCGTCAGGGGAACCCGATCGTCAGTCTGCGTCAGGGGAACCCGATCGTCAGTCTGCGTCAGGGGAACCCGATCGTCAGTCTGCGTCAGGGGAACCCGATCGTCAGTCTGCCGACAAAACGGCGGACAAAGCCAGCATCGTCGCCCCGGGCGGCAGCGTGCTTGAAGTCCGCCTGCCAGCGGCGCTCCTGACTGAACGGCAGTTCGTGGTTGACGCGACGGCTGACGGATCAGATGGTGTGTGCCAGTTTCAGGTTCTTGCCACCCCACCGCCGCCGATCCCCTTATGGGACGGCAAGGGCCCTTTGGTTGCGGCGCCGAACAGCGACGCCCGCACACGGCTCGTTCGTCAGCTCGATCAGTTCCGGCAGTGCTTCCCGATCTTCATCTGCTATCCGCACATCATTCCGGTCGATGAGGTCGTCTGCCTGAAGCAGTACCATCGGGAGGACGACGTGCTGGCGCGATTGTTCCTCGACGACGCGCAGCAGGGCCGGCTCGATCAGCTTTGGGACGAGCATCGGTTCATCTCGCAATGGCCGGTGGCGGAGAACAATTACCTTCCGTTGTTCATCGGGTTCACTACGCAGGACCAACCCAAGGAGTTGACGGCATACTATGAGGGAATGCGCGAGCCATTCCGCAAGCGCGCCGAAGCATTTGAGAATCAAGTCGAAGCCGCAATTCCCCGGCAACTGCAGGCGTTGCGCGAATTTGCGGCGCGGGCTTATCGCCGGCCGTTGCGCGATGACGAGAAAAACTCGCTGACCGGCCAGTACAAGGTGCTTCGCGCCAAAGGCGTATCGGGCGACGAAGCGTTTCGCGGCGTGCTGACCCGCGTCATGGTCTCGCCGTCGTTCTTGTTCCGCATCGAGCAGGCCCCGCCAGGGAAAAAGGCCGGGCCGGTCAATGATTATGAGCTGGCGACTCGACTGAGCTATTTCCTCTGGTCCACGCTTCCGGATGAGGAGCTGACCCATCTTGCCGCCGAGGGCAAGCTCCGCGATTCGATCGTATTGCAGCAGCAGGCCCGGCGGATGCTGAAGGATGATCGTGTCCGCTCCCTGGCTGTGGAGTTCGGGACGCAGTGGATTCACGTCCGCGATTTTCTGGAGTTCAACGAAAAGAACGAAAAGCTCTTCCCCACGTTCGACGCCAGCCTGCGATCAGACATCTATGAGGAGTCGGCACGGTTCTTCCAGGACCTGTTCCAGAATGACGAGCCGGTGACGTGCCTGATCGATGCCGACTATACCTACTTGAATGAGTCCCTGGCCCGGCACTATGGCATCCCCGGCGTCGCCGGCGCGCAATGGCGCAGAGTGGATGGCGTCAAACAATACGGCCGGGGCGGCGTTCTCGCGCTTGCCAGCGTGCTGTCGAAAGAAGCCGGCGCTTCGCGAACCAGCCCGATCCTGCGCGGCAACTGGATCGTGGAAACGCTGCTCGGCGAAAAGTTGCCGCGCCCTCCTCCCGATGTCCCGAAAGTCGCGGACGAGCAGGCCACCGGCGAGCTGACGATGCGGCAGATCATCGAAAAGCATACCCAGACCGCATCGTGCGCGGTGTGCCATCAGCGGATCGACCCGTTCGGCTTCGCGCTGGAGCGCTATGATTCCATCGGCCGTGCCCGCGACAAAGAAGCAAATGGCCAGCCGATCGATTGCCGGGCGAAGTTGAAAGATGGAACGGAATTCGACGGAATCGATGGCCTGCGCACGTACCTGCTCACGAAGAAGAAGGACGTAATCGTCCGGCTGTTCTGCAGGCGGCTCCTGGGATATGCCCTGGGCCGGGCGGTGACTTTATCGGATCAGACGCTGATTGATGACATGGTGGCCGAGCTGGAAAAGAACCAGGGCCACGTTGATGCGGCGGTGCTCGCCATCGTGCGCAGTCCGCAGTTCAACAACATTCGGGGCAGCGACTACGACGAGGAGGAGTGATCGGCGTCCCCAAGCCGGGGGGAAAAGTCTATGTAGGGGCGGCTTTAGCCGCCGGCTTTTTTGGCCTCCAGGCAAGACGGCGGCTCAAGCCGCCCCTACAACAACCGGAATCACGAACTCGTTCCAATAACGGAGCAGTAACCATGGCCGACTTACGTTTCTCACCCCTGTCACGCCGGGCGTTCCTGCGCGGCCTCGGCGTCACCATGGCGCTGCCCTGGCTGGAATCCGTCCGCGTCTGGGGCGATGAGAACGCCGGAGCGTCTTCCGAGCCGCCGGTGCGCTTCGCCTGCGTCTTCGCCGGCAACGGATTCCACAGCAAGGAGTGGCGGGCCAGCGGCGAAGGGGCACAGATGGAGCTCGGCAAGGTCCTCGAGCCGCTGACGCCCTTCCGGGAGAAAATGCTCTTCCTTCGCGGCCTGTACAACGCCGAAGCACTCATCGGCGGCATCCACAGTTGCCAGACCGGCAATCTCCTCACCGGCGCTCATCTCGCCAGCGGTGGAGAGATCCGCTCCGGCGTGAGCATGGACCAGCTCATCGGCCAAAAGCTGGTTGGCCAGACCAAGGTCCCCAGCCTGGTGCTCGGCTGCGAGCAGTCGATCGCGGCACTGCACAAAAACTACTCGATGATCTACAGCTCCCACATCTCCTGGAGCTCGGCCACCGCCCCGACGCCGCTGGAGATCTACCCGGCACTGGCGTTCGACCGCCTGTTCCGCGACGAGGTCGGCCGGGCCGACAAGAGCGTGCTCGATTCCGTGCTGGAGGACGCCTCCGGCTTTCGCAACAAAGTCAGCCGGCCGGACCAGCACCGCCTCGACGAGTACCTCTCATCGGTCCGCGAGGTGGAACAGCGCATCGACCAGGCCGGCAAAGAACGCCGGCTCCAGGGCTGGCGGCCAACCCTGCTCAAGCCCGACATGCCCCGCCCCGCCGACGGCATCCCCCAGGACATCGACCAGCACATGCGGCTCATGTCCGACATCCTCGTGCTGGCCTTCCGCACCGACACCACCCGCGTCTGCACGCTCAAGCTCAACAACGACCACTCTTCCCTGCGTTTCCCCAACCTCAAGATCGACTACATGATCCACCACCTGCTCTCCCACTCGGATGGGGCCGATTGGCTGCGCGTGAACCAGTTCTTCGCCGAGCAGGTCGCCTACATCGCCCGCAAGATGGATGAAGTCCAGGAAGGCGACCGGACCCTCCTGGACAACTCCATGCTCCTGTTCCTCTCCAGCATGATGACCGGCAACCACGACAACCAGCAGTTGCCCGTAATCATGCTCGGCCGCGGCGGCGGCCAGATCAAAACCGGCCGCGTGCTCGATTACCTCGACAAGCCGAACCGGAAGATGTGCAGCCTCTACCTCGCCTTGATGGACAAGGCGGGGGTACATCTGGACCGGTTCGGGGATTCGACGGAGCGGTTGCAGGAAGTTTAGTCGACGGTCGGAACTTTACCACATTCCGGGCATCTTTCGGTGGTGGCCCGAAGGTCATAGCCGCAGGCGGCGCACAGCTTGCCCCGCTCGATACTGACGCGCCGTTGGCGCCTGATCAACCATAACGACGGGCACACGCTTAGAACGACGAATGCAAACCAGCAGGGCACAATCAATCCGTCATCCGTTATACTTGCAACGGGACTGCTGCTGATACTGACGTTCCGCCAAGCGTCAAAGCTCGTCGCGCCGCTCCTGAGCGGGCGATGAGGGTAGTCGTTGGATCCAAGTCGTTCCAAATGGATCTCGTTGCGATTGGGCGTGTACCCCTTCTCCCGAAACGCGGCCAAAGCCGAGGCGGAAATGACAAACGTTTGAACCGCAAATTCAAGCCCCCCTCCCACCACATTTAACCGATAGTCGGAGTCCCCCAGGCCATCTAAATGGTGGCGATAGCCGCGCGCGCTCCATCCGAGCAAGTAACCCGACAGCCAGAACCAGGCCAGCGCCGCGCCCAGCATTGCTGACACCGCGACAGTGCTGTTGAACACCCATCGGAAAAGATGCCGCATGCCAACGATCGTACCATAAGTGGCGCGCGGCGGATGCAGGTTGAGGTTGTCGCGATACAAGGGGGTTTGGTTCGGTCTCGACGGGCGTCTATTCGAGTAACGAACATGATGTTGTACGGACGTCATGGGTATTCCCCCTTCTCATAGAATCTGATCGCCACGTCCTTCACCTCGCATTCCACCGTCACCAGGATGAACTCATTCTCCTGCCCATGCCGGACGAACGGCGTGATGTTGAAGTCGGCGGTGGCGCCCATGTACGGATTGGTACGGGCGATCCAGCGGCCGTTCACCAGCAGCCCGCGGACGTGGGAGCCTTCGGTCGCTACGTGGAACACGATGTTCCGGCCCGGCTGGCTCTCCGAGATGACGGCCGTGCGGCGGGCCATCGCGGTGGCCAACTTTCCGGGAAGATGCACCGCGGCCGTGAAGTGCAGGGCATCGGACGACGGGCTCCAGTCGCCGGCCAGGCTGAATGTGTCGCGCGGGGCCGGCGTCCAAGCCAGCCAGGCACCGGCCCGGATGCCCATGAGCGGGTGGTTGCCGGATACGTCGATGGCCAGCAGGTGCGTCGAGCCGGGGCGGAGCGCGCCGTCGAAGTCGAGGTCGGCGGGGCCGTCGCCGCGGCCGTTCCAGGCTTCTTTGCCGTCGAGGTAAAGGTGGCCGGTGTCGACGAACGAGCGGGCGCCGTCAGTCAGGAGCCAGAAGGCGACCCGCCCGCCGGTCCATGCGGCGGGGACGGTGAAATGCCGGCGCAGCACGGCTCGCCGGGCGGTCGCGTGTTGGCCGACGGCGAGGATGCCGAGCGGCGTCTTTTGCCAACAGGTGTCATCGGCGGCTTCGCCGATTAACTGGGTGACGTCGGCCTTGGGGTCGTCCAATGTTTTTACCGACCAGTCGCCAGTCAGATCGAGGGCCAGCTTCTGTTCGAGCGGCGGGACCGGGGCGCCAACGTCGGCGGTGCCGCGCCACCAGTTGCGCTGCAGGTTGAACCAGCGCAGCGGCGCCAGCGGCAGTTCCTGACGCGGCGTAAGGAAGATGCGGGTTTGCCACGGCGTGAATTCCAGGCCGGCGATTTTCGCGCCGTCGTTGGTCTTTTGGATCGATATCGGATCGTCGCTGCCGACCTCGACGCAGCTTGCCGGACTGAATTGATCTCGGAAGGTCAGTTCGGCGCTGGCGCCTTTCCCTCGCTCATCCCACATGGCCCAGACGTCGTACAGTCCGTTGTTGCTGACGAAGCGGCTCATCAGCGCACCCGTGGCCGTAGCCGGCGAGCGGCGTATGCCGGCCCATCGGAGGATGTCGCCGAGCATGCGGAGGGTTGAGCCGACGTTGCCGGCGCCGCGGTCGTGGGCGAATTTGACGCCCAGATCGATGATCGCACCCTTACCGATCCGGCGTATGCCGACGGCCACGCTGCCGTCGGGCCAGAGCAGCAAGTCCTGGCAATCGGGGAGTGTTTTCTTGAGCGATAAGCCGTTGCCGTCGCGCACGTCGGCCCAGTCGCCGCGGAAGATGTCCTGGCCCGGGGCAGTGTGCAACGGCCGGCTCTTGCGTACTTGGCCGTCGGCGTCGTGCGGGTCGATCGCAGTCACGGCGTAGCCGGTGAGGCTGGCGATCGGCCAGGAGTCCTTTTCGGTCGAGGTGTGCCGGCCCGTCTGAACATAGGTGACGAAAACCCCGCCGTCACGGACGTACCGTTCGATGCCGTTGAGCAGCGGCGGATCGACGATCGTCGTGTTCTCGTCGATGATGACGTGGTACTTCGCGGCGTTGCCGTTCGGAGCGAAATCGCTTTCGTCGAGCAGGACGCGCGGGTATTCGGTGCGGAGCACGTCGGCAAGGCGCCATTGCCATTGCCCGCCGCGCAGGACGGTGTTAGGGGCGTATCCCCAGGGGAAGCCGGTCAGGCGCGGCACACGGTCGCTGTTGAGCAGGCCGACCTGGGCATCGGGGTCGTGGTATTTGCCGATCATCTGCCAGAGTGGCTGGCTCTGGGTGAAATACTCTTTCACCTGGGGCTTCCAGAGCACGTCGCCGATGTGGATGAAATAGTCCACGCCCTGCGTGCCTTCAGTGATCCATCGGCCCAGGAACCGCTTGAAGTCGGGGAGATCGACCGCTCCACTGCCCGGCTCGCAGTCCGACGGCAGGCCCGCGCCATCCATGATCAGCGGGTTGTAGTCGTCCCAGAAGCCGGCCATCGCGCCGGTGTCGTGGAAGACGCCGCCGAAATCCTGGCAGGCGCGCTTTACGCCGGTGGCGTAGTCGGTTGGGCTCATAAAGACGATTGGCCGATCGGGATCGACCTGGCGGATGCCCTGGGCATTGCGGTAGACCACCTGCTCGCGCGTCCAGGCGATCCAGTCGGAAAAGTCGGCCCACTGCGCATTCAACCGCGGGCCGAGGTTCGGATATTCCAGCGGCGGATGCGGCGAGAGATACGCCCGGTACACCAGGCATCCTTGCGGCAGCATCAGCGTGAACGCGTTGCCGCCGTCCTTCAGCGCATCGGTGACATCGAGCATTGCCCAATGCCCTTCCTCACGCCGTTCGTGGGCGTCCACGACCGGCTTCCCGTTGATGTACACCAGCACGTCCGACGGGTGAGATGAGTTGCGCCGGGTGTCGTTGAGGTCCCAGAGATAGAGCCAGACGCGCGGGTTGGCGGCGCGCCATGCCGGGTCGATTCTGACCGTCCGGCGGAACACCGCGGGCTTGCGCGGCAACTGGGTGATGATTTGATGCCCCGGCGCAACAATCGTGGGCCATTTCGAGTCGTCGAGGTCAGGCGCGGCCGACGCAAGCTCGAACGGCGCTTCATAGCTGATTCTCCATGTTCCAGCCAGGTCCAAGGCATCCGGTCCCCAGCCGAAAAACGATGCCAGTTCCGGGACGCCGATCTTTTCCCAGGTGAGTGCCGATGCATCGCCGGTGTATCGCTTGGAAACATCGGCGATATTCGGATAACGCGTCTTGAGAAACGTGCGGAAGCTCGCGTCGGCGTCAGGGCCGTAGTCGATCAGCAGATCGCAGGGCGCATGGCTGATTTCCCCGTGCGGCTCAAGCCAGCTTGTGATGTTGCCGGAATACGGCGCAACCTGCCGCATGACCTTCTGCACCTGGGCCAACTGCACGTCCTGAGCCTGCGGGGAGCACCAGGCGAGAATGTCGTTGATCCCGAAATTGACGATCCCATACCACGCCCCCGTGTACTGCGGCTGCCGTTGCGTGACCTGCTCGGAATACCGATTGAGAATCCAGCGCGGGTCGCCGATCGACAGGTTGATGCCCACCGGCAGCTTGCTTTCCTGTGCTTGGCGCAATGCCCAACTCCAGCCTGGGATGTTGTTGACGCCCTCGTCGGTCCCCACTTTGTTCGGCTCGCTCCAAAGCACGATGCCGCTGTGATTTGATTTGCGTGCGAAGGTGAAGTCACCGGCCGGGTCGTAGCCTTCGTCGTCGCGGCCATTGGGGAGTCTGGGCCGCATCCATGGCGCGTAGTAAAACCGGAACCCGTGACGGTCCCAGCGGTCGAGGTACATCGGCACCGTCGTTTCAGCGTCCGATGACTGCATGTCCATGCCCGAGGGAAGCTGCTGCTCGTAGAATCCGGCCAGCGACACTCCAGGCGGTGTCGCGAAGATGTAGACCAATGTCCTGCTCCGGACCGCGGCGATGCTTCCCTGCCCGACCACCTCGCTGACCCAGATCTCCCCAGGGCGTGTATTCACCTGTTTGCGAGCGACGCCGTGCAGCAAGCCGAGGTCGGAGAGAAACTTCGCCTGGACTAGCTTTGCCTTGTCTTCCGATTCGCACCGGATTTCCAGCACGGAAGGCGATGATACATCGGCGGCCTGGCGCAGCGTTCCGGAGACGGTGCCGTAGCCGCGCAGGCGCATCGCGGGCATTTCCTGCTGTGCCGGTAGTCCTGACGGACCATCCGCCGCCATGGCGGGAGACATGCAGAGTAAGAGGGTCATGAGTAATGCCCGTGAGGCCGTTGCAATCGGTTTAAGCATGTCTCATTCTCGCAATGTGGTTGAACGATGCTGAGGCTAACCGGTCGTGCCGATGGCCGACGGCCTGAAGCGCTATCCGTGGCGTCGGCTCGCGAGTATAATGCCATTCAGGAGAGCAAGTATGCCTCTGCGAGATCATTTTCGTCCGCCATTGGACGACGAAACGTCGTGGGAAGGCCTTCATGGGCAATGGCCGGCCATGATCGTGGCCCGCTTGAACCGAGAGCTTCCCCCTCGATATATCGCCGCACCGCGCGTCCGCCTGGGCGCCACGTTCGAAATCGACGTCGCCGCCTCGGAGAAGGACGTGCCCATATCGGCTGCCGATGAAGGTCGCCTTCAAAGTACAGGCGAGGGCAGCGCGGCAACCGCAGTGTGGGCTCCGCCGCGGCCGACGCTTGAGCTCGCGACCGCGCTCCCGGAACAAGACGAGTATGAAGTACGCATTTACGATGCGCAGCGGCGGCGCCGGCTTGTCGCCGGCATCGAACTCGTCAGCCCCGCAAATAAGGACCGGCCTGAGAACCGTCGGGCGTTCGTGGCCCAGTGTGCCGCATTACTTCGCGAGGGGGTGTCGGTCTCAATTGTCGACGTGGTCACCACACGGCAATTCAACCTTTACGACGATCTTCTGGAACAACTCGGCCTGCCCAACGCGGCCTTGACGCCACCCAATTACGCGGTCGCATGCCGTTGGCAACACGCAGGCGGAGGCGGGCGGTGGAGGAGTTGGGGCTACGATTTGGCAGTCGGCAGTCCGCTGCCTACCCTGCCGGTCTGGTTGACCGACGACGTTGCCGTCCCGCTGGACCTTGAGGCGAGTTACGAAGATGCATGCCGCGACCTGCGCATCGCTTGACGCTGGTGGACGGGGTCATGAACTGAGCGGATTGTGCATGTCGGACGCCAGTCGCGCTTTCGGGGGCAGCGGCGGAGGCAACAGGCTGACCGGGAACCCCGATGATGCAGTCGGCAGCAGCGTCCCAGTCTTGATGTGGGACAGCAGAAACGCTTTGAACGTTTCCAGGTCCTCAGCAGATGCGAAGGCCCGCTTGGGAACGATGACGAAGCCATAGGCCGACACGTACAGCAGCAGTGTGTTAACCGTCTCGCGGAACCCCGGGAAATAATCCCACTGATAGCGAGTGGTCGACTTAGCTTCCTCCAGCGCGATCCCGGCATCGTCTGCGGCAAGCGTATAGGGACGATGCAGGAACTCCTGTGCTTCCCACCGACGCCTCACATCGAATCGACGATAGGTGCTGCCGAAGACGGCGAGCATTCCCACCAAAACCAGCGTTGGCGCGGCCGATAGCAGTATCTCATATCCACTGGGGCTCCGCGGTGAGTCTGAGTAGGAATCAATGTTCATGACCCGGAGCACCAGGACCACAAAAGCCGTCATGACAATATAGATGAGCAATGCGATCCAACGTTGCCCTTTGGCTGGCCCCAACCACCCGGGGCGTGGGCGTTTCACCGCAGTTTGAACAAGCCGCATGGCGTACAAAACGCAAAAAAGAAAGGAGTAAGCTGACGCGTTCAGGAATCGAATGGTCAATACGCCCCCGAGCGGCAGGATGATGTGGGGATCAGGCTTGTTTCGCGCAGGAACTGCCGACGCGCGCGCGAGGATAAGCATACTAATCCCCAGGAGCATGATCAGCCATGCCGCAATCCGAGACCAAGCAATGGCGGGCTTCCCGCCGAGCCGCTGCAACGCGACGCGGCCGAGATTGGCCTCGAGGAAATCTGCATAGGTTGTTTGGAACTGAACGCGCATGAGAAATTCCCGCATGCAGCCCTCGACTTACTCATCCGTGACGCACCCCTCGCTGGCGCTGCGCACGTTCTTGATGTACTTGTACAACGTCCCCCGATTGACCTTGTACGGCGGTCGTTTCCAGGCAGCCCTCCGACTGGCCAGCTCCGCTTCGGGCACCAGCAGATCGATGCTGCATCGATCGGCGTCGATGGCGATGCGATCGCCGGTGCGGGCCAGGGCGATGGGGCCGCCTTCGATGGCTTCGGGCGTTACATGGCCGATGATGAAGCCGTGGCTGCCGCCGGAGAAGCGGCCGTCGGTGATCAGGGCGACGGAGTTGAGCAGGCCGTAGCCGGCCAGGGCGCTGGTGGGGGTGAGCATTTCCGGCATGCCGGGGCCGCCGCGGGGGCCTTCGTAGCGGATGACGATCACGTCGCCGGCGGCGATCTTGCCTTCTTCCAGGCCGTGCAGCATGTCTTCTTCGGAGTCGAAGACCCTGGCGGCGCCCTCGAAGCGCGTGCCTTCTTTGCCGGTGATCTTGGCGACGGCGCCGTCGGGGGCGAGGTTGCCGCGGAGGATGCGGATGTGGCCGTCGCGCTTGATGGGGTTGTCGAGGAAGTGGACGATTTTTTGCTTCGCCGACAAACCCGGCAGATCGCGGAGGTTCTCGGCGATCGTTTTGCCGGTGACGGTCAGTTGCGAGCCGTCGATCATGCCGCTAGCCAGCAGCAGTTTCATGACCGCGGGCACGCCGCCGACGGCGTGCAGGTCTTCCATGACGTATTTCCCGCTGGGGCGGAAGTCGCTGAGCAGCGGCGTTTCGTCGCTGACCTTCTGCCAGTCGTCGATCGTCAGGTCGATGCCGAAGGCGCGGGCCATGGCGATGGAGTGGAGGACGGCGTTGGTCGAGCCGCCGAGGACGATGGTGAGCCGCATTGCGTTGATAAAGCTCTGGCGGGTGACGATGTCGCGCGGCTTGAGGTCCAGCTCAAGCAGATTGCGGATGGCGGCGCCGCTGCGCACGCACTCGTCGATTTTTTCCGGGGAATCTGCCGGGGCGCAGGATGAATAGGGAAGGGACAGGCCCATGCACTCGATGAAGGAGGACATGGTGTTGGCGGTGTACATTCCGCCGCAGGCGCCCTGGCCGGGGCAGGACTTGGCGATGATTTCCTTGCGTTCGTCTTCGGTGATGGAGCCAGCCAGTTTCTGGCCGTAGGCCTGGAAGGCGCTGACCACGTCGAGTTTTTCCTCGGTGCCGCGGATCTTGGCACAGCCGGCGCGGATCGTGCCGCCATAGACCATGATCGATGGCCGGTTGAGCCGGCCCATGGCCATAACGGTTCCGGGCATGTTTTTGTCGCAGCCGGGCAAGGCGATCAGTGCGTCGTACCATTGGGCGCCCATGATGGTTTCGATGGAGTCAGCGATGAGGTCGCGCGACTGGAGCGAGAAGCTCATGCCGTCGGTGCCCATGGAGATGCCGTCGCTGACGCCGATGGTGTTGAAGCGCATGCCGACGCACGCGGCCTGCACGACGCCGCGCTTCACGTGGACGGCCAGGTCGGCCAGGTGCATGTTGCAGGGGTTGCCCTCGTACCAGACGCTGCCGATGCCGACCTGCGGCTTAGCCAGGTCGGCCCAGGTGAGCCCGGTGGCGATGAGCATCGCCTGCGACGCCCCGCGGCTGGCTAGTTGCGTGATCTCGTATGAATACTTGTTCAATCGCCTCGGGCCAGCAGTCGATTCCGCTTTTTGTTTCGTTTCAGTCTCCATCAGAGGGATGTTATAGGGTGTGATGGCCAGTTCAAGGGGACGCGGGGCTGGGACAGGGCCTCTGGGTGCGCCACATTTTGCGCAGGCGGTTTTTGGGTATAATGATGCCCACTGGGAAAACCGCCGATCACGGAGGATCATTATGGCTGCGCGGACGACCAGGGGCGAAGCGCGGGAGCGGATT
>Ga0182024_10002462_pt1 | contig 45799 bp, 43 predicted proteins | sample P32metaG_FD_120480 | JGI IMG/M metagenome (GOLD analysis project Ga0182024, IMG submission 120480) | Permafrost microbial communities from Stordalen Mire, Sweden - P3-2 metaG (Illumina Assembly) | ecosystem: Environmental > Terrestrial > Soil > Wetlands > Permafrost | place: Sweden: Stordalen... | reverse complement strand
TAGTCGATTTCTTGGCTACTTGCAAAGCTTCCAGTAATACTTCCGGTTTGATAACGTTGGCGGCAACCAGCAATTCGCCGATTCTTTTTGGCCCCGCACGTCGTTCTCTGGCAATCTCCATTCTTTCCTATCCGATTACATCTTCACCAAACCAAATTTGATGACAGTGGGCACCCTGCTCGTCTTGCTGTCATTTAGTCTAGCAGGACAAGGCGTCAAAGAGGCACGAAGGGAAGCGGTCCTCTTCTTCTTATGCCCAAAGCCAGAAAGTCCTTATCGTCGAATTGGAGGTCTTTCCTGGCTTGCCGGCGCAGAGGGACGAAGCCGACGGTTAAGAGTTACTGCAATCAGCCAAGCGCAGCACGGCATGCCGGCGCAGAGGCGTAGCGGGGTCACGCGCGGAGGAGGCGAGGGACGAAGCCGACGGAGCGCTTATAAAATGAAAAGATATCAGCCCAGTTTCCTGAGCCGACATCTTTATCAGAGCCAAACAATCTTCTAGGTGAAAAGACTTTTTAGTAGTTGTCGTCGTAAGGTACGACGAAGCCTTTGCCCTGGAATATCATGCTGTGGCTGCCGCTATGCGGGCTTGGATAACCAACGAAGCCGTGGTGAACGCCATAGACGAATCCATGGAATAACCCGTAGGTCGAACCAATAGCTAAGCCAGCGGGTCCGCCGGTGACGCCGCCTGCCAGTAGCTCATATGTGCCATCTTCTTTGCCCAGATTACGGGCAACCATTTTTGTGCCACCAATTGCGCCTTTGACGCCGTCTTGGAACGCAGCTGTGGGAACATCCCAAGCTGTCGTCACAATCATGCTGATTACACGACACGGGAAATATTCGATTTCATAATAAACACGTGCCGATTCCGGGCGCTCTGGATAAGCGAGACTCGGTGCTGCTAGACCGGCAACCAAACCGGCGGCGGCTAACAGTCCAGAGATAACCTTCTTTCTCATTTTTAACTCCATATTTCTAGGATTTGTTCTCTTGAAACCAGCCTATTTATTTTTCTTCCATTGTCAGGTATGACCATCTGCTGAAAGGCTTATCCCAGCCCATGGTCCAGCCGCGACCAAATCCTTTATAGCTGGCTTGAGCGCCGCCGACAACCATACCGACAGAGCCGCCGAGCGGTACTGCTGCTGTAAGTTGTCCGGCTCCCTTCTCGTCGCCGAACTTGCCGGCTACGTGCTGGGTGCCTTTGCAGGCTCCGTGATAACCACCGTCAATTGCTGCACCACCGATTCCCTGAATGAGGGCACCACTTACGGCACCAGCAGTTCTGAAGGGAGCCTGGATGCACCACATAATAGGCTTAGCTTCATAATCAAGAGCCAGGGCGGGAGCCGCAGCGCCTAAGACCATTACCGCTGAGCACAAAACGCGTCCTAGAGATTTCATTGTCATTTACCACCGTCTTTCCAGTTTAGCTACTGATAGTTTGGCTCACTTATCAGTCGCAAGTAATTATTCTTCAGTAACGATGTACGATTCAGTGCTGAACGGCTTATCCCAGCCGGAATTCCAGCCATGAAAGAGTCCGTGAACTGCACCGTAGGGAATACCAAACACTACGCCGAATGGAATACCGATAACGGCACCAGCGACGTTTTGACCCAGACCGTTCTCATCACCAAACGCATTGGCAAGTACATGCCAGTAGTGCTTGGGAACTCGATAAGCGGAGTCAACGATTATGCCTTCCGGCACATCCACTATTGTCGCCGTGGTCATGCCCACGAATTCGACTGTTTGTTTAACTGGACCTTTAGCCAACGCCGGCATCGCTGTTGACAGCGTGACAGCCGAGGCCAAGATCATTACTAATACATTCTTTTTCATTTTTACCACCTGTCAGCGAGGATGGCTCTAAGGAACCACCCTCTTGTATCCTTCACACTATGTGCTGTGATGGCGTTTTCATTCGAAAACTACTCGTCTTTGAAGGTGAACGCATCATGGCTGAACGGTTTTGAGTAACCAGTTTTGGCACCATGGACGGCGCCATCGAAACAACCATATGCCCCACCGCCAACTAATCCAAGCGGGCCGCCCAAAACGGAACCGAAGAAGCAGGATATACCGCTGTCTTCACTGCCGAGTTTGCCTGCTACCCATTTGGTCGATTTCATGGAACCTTTGACACCATCTTTAACGGCGCCCATAGGCACTCCTACCACTATTGCAACACTAGACCCGACCACCTTCACTGGGAATTGGACGATATTTTTGAAGGTGTCATCATCAGCCATTGATGGTGCAACCATCGTGCCGACGAGTGCCGAGGCTAGAATGAATGAGGACGCGAACTTTTTAAGCATGCCAATCTCCATCTACTAAGCAATCAATTTAACTAATCCTGAACCAGGTCGGCCCAGGACACACCCATTGTACCTATTTTCTCCACAAGGTCTATATTTGACGCTGTTGAAATTTATGGTAGCTAAGCGTTGCCCTGGAACTGCTGGGCTTTTCGAGCTGCGCATCGTCGTGTAAAAAGTTTGTTTGATCTTGTTATCACTTTGCAAGTGCATATCGAAAATGTCACTAATGATGGTATCAAAGAGCAGAATAAGTATCTCTTTTCAACATCGAGTGCCACCACAGTGCCACTATATGTGGTTGCAAAGCGGATAGTCCCTGCTTAACTGGCGTCGCGCATCACCACTGTCGGTTGTAATTCAGAAACTTGCCCGTGTTCAGTGCGATGCCAGGTCGATGCTTGCTTGCCAAAAATGATCTGCAAGTAGGAGACAAAAATTACCGGCATCCAGTGAGCATAAACGTATGAGCAGCATTCCAGGCTGTGCACAAGCGCCCGCCCGAGCGACATTTGCGGGCGGTAGAGCCTGATGCTGACAAAACAGTTGATCTGGCTGCAAAAGAAGACGGCCAGTGAAATCAGTCCCAAAAACTTTCCGTAGGTGGGCACGTGCATGATCATGCGCGTCAATTCGGAAGAAACTTCCAGACAGATGAGGGCTGGAACGACCAGATAGGTAACGAATGCCAGCGTATCCAGTCTTTCCACCAGAGACACTCGAGTGGGCGAATTGAGTGGGAATATGTAATCCAGATAGCGGCGAATGCTGCCTTCAGCCCAGCGGCGGCGCTGACGCAACAAACCTTTGAGCGTAGGGACGCCTTCTTCCCATACGTGGGCATGCGGGCAGAAGCGCAGATCCCATTTGTGCACAAGCAGACGCATGGTCAGATCGAGATCATCGGTTATCGCTTTATTGTTCCATCCGCCGACATCAACCAGGGCCGCACGTTTGATCATCTGCCCGTTGCCGCGCAGTTCGACGGTACCACCGATGATGTCACGACCAACTTGAAAATAAGTATCGACAGCGTATTCCGACGCCTGACAGTTAACGAGAAATCCCTTTTGCTGCTCGTAAATTTTCTTTTGCGCCTGCACGGCGCCAATGCCTTCAGGTTCGAGCACAGGCAGCATCAAGTGGAAGAAATCCGGCGCCACATAAGCGTCGGCGTCGAAGACAGCGACCACCTCTCCTTTAGCCAGGGGCAGAGCATCGTTAAGGGCTGCAGATTTGCCCGGATAGCTGCCCTTGGCGCGCTGCACAACACGCAGGCGAGGAAATTCTTTTTTCAGATTCTCCAGAATGGACCCCGTCTGATCGGTCGAGCAATCATCAATAATCCAGAGAAAGAACTTGTCGTAGTCGATGCGGAAGAAATTTCGAATCGTGTTTTCAATTACACGCTGCTCATTTTTTGCCGAAATGAAAATATCAATCCAGGGATGCCAGTTGCTGGCAGCATCTTCAGCTTCCGTAGTGGGCGGTCGCAGGCTGGCGGCATGTGTTTCCTTTAATGCTGCACGCCTTAGTTTTCGACGCCAACGCCCCTGAGCAGCAAACAACCAGATGCTGTGCGAGATCATCATCGCCGCCACTATGTATAAGAGCGTCAGCACTTCCGGCCCGGTCACGTAGTCGTCAATTGCCCTGAGCCCGGCCCAGATTAAAAATGTGAGCGCTGCCAAAATTATTCGATTTCGCATGTCTATAAGTGTGACATATAAAGGCTGTTATATCCAGACCAAACACCCCAATCGTCAAGAAGCGAAAAGGAAGAATCTATGAAGCTTTTGGCTCTTTGTGGTGGAAGAAAAAATAGAGTCCGGCGATGAAGGTCGGCAACCCGATCAAGAGCAAGGTGGTAGAGACACCTCCCGGCAGGTTGTCAGCCAATACGCCGGTGGCCACGACAGGCACTATCGATGAGGCAGACATCGATGTGCTCTGGGCTGAGAAGACCTTGCCCCGCAGCTCTTCTGGCACTGCTGCTTGCAAGGCCGCTGCGGTTGGCACAGCCACGAAGGCGCAGGAAACGCCAATCAGAGACGCAAGTAGAAGAGGAATGGACATCAACCAGCCTCTGAAATAAATTTCACCCCAACCAATGTTGGGAAAAACAAAATCTTGTAAGAAGCCTAAACTTGCCAATAAGCTCATAAACAGACCCAGCCCGGCGAACCCTCCATAGGCCATTAAGGTTGGATTTAATTTTTGCCCGTAGTGGCCAACCCAGAAGTTGCCAATTCCCATGCCCAGACCGGCCGCGGCGATGATATAGCCGAACTGATAAGGCTGAATCTTCATCACCTGCTCTGCCAATCCAACGGCGATGATGTTGAGAGTGACTATCATGCTGGAAAGAACTGTGATCTTAAGAATGGCCTGAAACACGGTTTTGTTGTTGGCTATGTAAGCCATGCCAAATCGCATTTCTTCCCACCATGCTTCATTGCGTCTATCAGGCGAGCGTTTGTTGTCTGAGATCCCTAACACGAGTACGGCCGCTATCAAGAAACCGGCTGCCACTGCATATGGTGCGCCGCCAATTCCGGTCTGCTCGATGATCGGCTCGCCAATGGCAAATCCAAACCCCAGAGCCATCATCATCGTGCTGAAAAAGAGGGAGTTGGCCGAATACAGGTCTTGCGGTTTCACCAGTCGTGGTATCGATGAAGTCTCTGCCGGTCCGAAAAATTGGGAACCTATGGAGATAAGGAAAGCAAGAGAGAATGCGGCCATTGGCGATTTTCCGACGACTGGCAAGGTGACCAGGGCAACGAATATCGCCCTGGCCACGTTCGAGAATACCAGCACTGCCCGGTTGGACCAGCGATCGACAAAGACGCCTGCCACGGGGCTGAAAAAGACGGCGGGAATAGAAAATGCGACATACAGAAGGCTGGTCATCTGGGCGGCGCCGACTTGATGGCCCATCACTGAAGTGATGTTGTGACTGGTAAGAAGAGCCACGAATAAGACAAAAACAGCACGGTCGGCCAGCTGGGAAAAAATCTGGGCAATCCACAGGCTCATGAATTGACGATTGTGCCACAGTGAGGCGTAGCCGCTGGCAGATTCTTTTTCGGAGCTAGCAGTTTCCGTCACTTCAGAAGTCAACGTGGGCACCGGTAGGGAAGTTAACTTACTTTACCACCGGCAAATATGGCCCGCTGGCAAGAATCAACAGTTGAACAATCGGACAGGCGGAACGCCTGCGCTCCCGGGAACAGCCGCTGCTTCAGTCTTCAACCGGATCATTTAGCGGGGCGCGACCGACAACGCCGCGTTTGCTGGTCCGGTAAAAATCCAAGATCTCGGCGATTTCGGGCAGAGGCTCGATCTCACTTGCCACTTTTTCCAGGGCCTGGCTCAGGTTTAGCTCGGCTCGATAGATAAGCCGGTAAGCTTCCTTAATGGCTGAACGGGCTTGCGGGCCAAATTTGCGCCGGCGCATGCCGATTACATTGATGCCTCGCACCCGCAGCGGGCGGCCATCGCACATGGTGAAGGGAGGCATATCCACTCGTGTGCCGCTCAGACCTGAGACCATGATCAGGCGCCCCAGCCGAACATACTGGTGCACCACGCAAACACCGGCCAGCACGGCATAATCGCCCACTGAAACGTGACCGGCAAGAGTGGCTCCATTGGCCATAATGACGCCGTCGCCTACCTTGCAATCATGAGCAATGTGAGAATAGTTCATGATGAAGCAGTCGTCGCCTATCTTGGTGACACCGTCTTTAGTGGCGCGATGAATGGTAGCATATTCGCGCACGGTGACGCGGTCTCCCATGACCACGCCAGTGGGCTCATCTTTATAGCCCAGATCTTGAGGCTCCAGCCCGATTGAAGCTCCGGCGAAAATATGACAACTTTCCCCGATTGTCGTGTGTCCATCAATGACCGCATGAGCACCGACTTTGGTGCCGGCGCCGATTTTGACATTGGGGCCGATCACGGCATAGGGGCCAATTTGCGCTGATTCGTGAACTTGGGCGCCGTCGGCAATGACGGCTGTCTTATGAATTGTCATCATCAGCTTCGCTTGATTTTTCCTGACGAGCTGGCTGCCCCGGCCTGGTTATGGCGAAGGTGATCTCGCCTTCGCAGGCGATTTTATCGCCCACACGCGCCACCGCTCTTGCTTTTCCCAGGGGTCCGCGCATTTTGATCAACTCCACTTCCATGTCAAGCCTGTCTCCAGGCACAACCATGGCCCGAAACTTGAAATTGTCGATGCCCGTAAAAACACCCAGTGCTCCACGAAACTCATCTTGGATAAGAATGCAAATGCAACCAAGCTGCGCCAGCGCTTCCACCATCAGCACTCCTGGCATAATCGGTTTCTGGGGAAAATGTCCGTTGAAGAACTCTTCGTTGGCCGACACATTCTTGTAGCCAAGAGCTCGCTTGCCTGGAATGAGCTCGGTCACCCTGTCGACCAACAAGAAAGGATAGCGGTGGGGGATAATCTCTTTGATCTGGCATATATCAAGGGTTTGGACGGCTGCAGTGGTCATCGGTAGCTCCTGTGGTGCAAAATTCATATTATAGCCCGGCAGCGTTGGCGTCCCGCCTGCTTCTAGCCGAGCATGAGGCGTGCCCCTGACCTGCTTAACAAATGCTCGCACTAATGCTTGCCGCTCCCATCGCCATCTAAAATAACAGTAATCTGCCCGCCACAGGCAACCGCTAGAATCGGCCCTGCCGTGCGACGCTGATGCAGGCGGGACGCCTGCGCTCCCGGAACACGCATCAAGTGAGGATAGTAAGTGGAACCGACAGGGCAGCGCCAATCAAAGCGACAATTGCCGCCTCGATCGACCACGGGCGAAAACGCTCAGCCAATGCCTGAAGTGTTTGTCGGCCACGACACGCCTTCCGATCGCGGCATGGATCTGGAGAAAATTGCCGAAGGTGTACGCCTCATCCTTGAGGGCGTGGGCGAAGATCCGCAGCGCCCGGGGCTGGTCGATACGCCTGCGCGCGTGGCTCGCATGTATAAGGAATTGCTGTACGGTACTCATGTGGACGCCGCTTCCGAAATTACCTGCACTTTTGAAGAGGGCAATGACGAACTTGTGTTGGTCAAAGACATCGTCTTTTCCAGCATCTGCGAGCACCATCTGGTGCCTTTTGTCGGTCTGGCGCATGTCGGCTATATTGCCCGCTCGGGCAAAATCACCGGGCTTTCCAAATTGGCGCGCGTGGTTGAATTAGCATCGCGGAAGTTGCAGGTGCAAGAGAGGATGACCGAGCAGGTAGCTGAGGCCATTCAAACTCGCCTGAACCCGCTTGGAGTGCTGGTCGTTTTGGATGCAGAGCATTTCTGCATGAGCATCAGGGGTGTGCGCAAAGCCGGCACCAGAACTGTGACATCAGCAAGCAGAGGTTGTTTGCAATCTGACAAGAGCGCCCGTGCGGAAGTAATGTCTTTTATTCAAGGTCGGTGAAAGATGCGGTGCAAGTGTGGTTGACGATTCAGGGCAGAACACGATCTCACGGCGAACCTTTCTCTTCACATTGGCCGCTGTTACGTGTGTTGGCATCCCCATTCCCGCGCGTGCCTTTGAAGATTTCAAACCCTTCTCATTTGGTTATGTCACTGATGCGCATCTGGTGACAAAGAAACTGGACACATATATATTGTTTCAGCAAAGCCAGCTCTTTCTGCAAGACTGCATCAAAACGCTAAACAACAACAAACCGGATTTCGTCATTTTTGGAGGCGATCAGGTACAGTCACCAGGCGTTGATGATGTCAATTGGAACCTCTTCATCGATTGTGCCCAGGTGCTCAGCTGCCCATGGTCGTTTGTTTTGGGCGAATCCGATGTCGGGGGCAACATCCCCGTCAATAAAATGAAGACGTTTGGACCAGATTGGAAAGGCAAGGGTATTGAGACAGACAAGCCCTACTGGTCGCAAACCCCGATGCCCAATGTGCACTTAATCGGATTAGACACCAGCCGACCCAATACCGCCACCGGTGATATCTCACAGGAACAGCTTGATTGGCTGAAAAACGACCTCAGCTCTAACCCCGGTAAATTGACGATTGTTTTTAGCCACCACCCGCTCTTACCACCACCACCTTTTGATACCGGACCACCCTGGGACGAATATATCGCCACTCAGGGCGATTCGGCGCGCGAGATTTTGAACCGCTCCAAAGATGTAAGATTGGCTGTCAGTGGTCATTTGCACGTAAGCAAGATCCAGCGCGAGCGAGATATCTGGTATGTATCTTCACCCAGTCTGGATGTATATCCTTGCGCCTTTCGCATTTTCAGGGTCAAGCCGGAGAGCATTACCGTTGAAACTTACCAGATAACCTATCAGGCTCTGGTTAAGAAGGCGCGCCAGCTGCTTGATGCATCCAATCTGGCTTTCAAATACAATCAGAACAAACCGCAAACGTTTGGCGATTTGTGTTTTGGCGAACGCCAGGACCAGACTGCCGTCTTGCCGCTGAGAGCACCGCAGGCAGTGGCGCCGGCGCCCAAAAAGGAATCCAAGAAGGAAGAAAAGCGCGACAAGAAGAAGGAAAAGGAAGAGAAAAAGGAAGAGAAATCCGCTAAAAGCGATAAGAAGAAAGAACCTAAGGAAGAAAAGAAGAAGAAAGAACCAAAGGAAGCAAAAGGCAAAGGCAAAGCGAAAGGTAAAGGGGAAGAAACGAAGGAACCAGAAAAGACTCCTTCTGACAAGGCCAATGAGGCGCCGGCCGAAAAGGTCATCGCTCCTGCCAGCAAGAGCGATGAAGCTCCCCCTGCCAAGGGCGCCGCCCCGTTGGGCAAGAGCGATGAAGCTCCCCCTGCCAAGGGAAGTGATACCACTAAAAGTGCCGATGATAAAAAGGAAGCAAAATAAAGTGCCACCGCAGATGGAGCGACAATGACCAGCAGTGCAGAAGAAAAAGGCTGCCCCTTTCAAAAAGGGGATTCAGAATACGGTCATACGTCGCTGAGCTACAACAGCTATCTGAAAGTACATGACTTAAAACAGCTGCAAATTTGTCAGTCTGACCCCGCTCATCATGACGAACCTCTTTTTATTGTCATCCACCAGACCTATGAGCTGTGGTTCAAACTGATATTGCATGAAATCGATGAATCCATGGGGCTGATCAAAAACGACAGGGTAAGGCAAGCAACATTTCTGTTGCGACGGGTGATCGAGATCATGAAAATTCTGGTGCATCAAATTCATATATTGGAGACTATGTCTCCCTACGATTTCCTCGGCTTCAGAAGCCAGCTCAACCCAGCCTCAGGCTTCCAATCAACGCAGTTCCGCGAATTGGAGTTCGCTTGCGGTTTGAAAGATCGCACCTTGCTGGAACATTTCAAGAACGATGAAATCGCCTACGCCGAAATGCTTAAGCGGTTTGAAAGTGACAGCTTGCAAGATGCATTTTACGCCCTGCTGACCCGGCAAGGGTTCCAATTGCCGGCTCCCTTTGACGTCGACGAAGACGATGATGCATCAATCGGCAGGCAAGAAGAGCGCATTCAACAGTTGCGAAAAATCTACGAGCGGGTCGAAGATTACTTCGACCTTTATGACTTGGCTGAAGCTCTGGTTACAATCGACGAGCAAATTGCCTTGTGGCGAAGCAATCATGCCACAGTGGTAGAAAGAGTGATCGGCTTTAAGCGCGGCACCGGGGGTAGTGAAGGTGTCGGATACCTGCGCTCCACTTTGACCAAGCGCTGCTTTCCCGATCTCTGGAAAGTGCGCACGGTTCTTGAATATGTACCCTGAGCAAGTTCGCAGGAGGCAAAGAGATGTCTGAGCCGAAAAACACACTCGATACCATCGACCACATTGCTATTCCCGTCACTGATGTGGCATCGACTGTCGATTGGTACATGAGTCAGTTCAAGTGCCAGGTCACTTATCAAGACGAGACCTGGGCATTTCTTCAATTTGACAACATCAAACTGGCACTGGTGGTTCTTAGCCAACACCCGCCGCATGTTGCGTTTGTCAGCGCGCAGCCGGAAAAGCATGGTGCCCTCAAAACACACCGGGACGGCTCACGCTCGCTGTATATAAAGGATCCCGCAGGTAACTCGGTGGAAGTGTTGGCGGCGCCCAGGGCAGCGACAAACGAGTAATTCAAGTGGCAAAAAAGGCACCAGCGGTAATTGTGGTGGGAGCAGGCATATCCGGTTTGTGCTGTGCCGTGACACTGCATGAAGCAGGCATTCCCGTGCAGGTGGTCGAAGGAAGCGATCGCGTTGGCGGCCGAGCGGCAAGCGACAGATATGACGGCTTCATTTTGGACCGGGGCTTTCATGTATTGCTGACGGCATACCCGGAAGCGAAAAAATTTCTTGATTTTGGCGCCTTAAATTTGCACAACTTTTATCCTGGTGCCCTCATCTATACAGGCGGCAAATTGCAAAAAATATCCGACCCTTTCCGCCGCCCCCTTGATGCATTGCCGACTTTATTTTCATCCATTGGTACTTTAAAAGACAAATCTCTAGTCGCCAAACTGAGACAGCGCCTCGTCAAGTCAACGGAAGAGGAGATATTTGCCCGGCCTGAGACTTCCACAATGGAGGCTCTGATCATGGCAGGATTTTCAAGCGATTTCATCGACAAGTTCTTTCGACCATTTCTTGGTGGCATCTTTCTCGAGCGCAATCTGACCACCTCCAGTCACTTATTTGAGTTCGTTCTCAAATGTTTTTCTCAGGGCGATACGGCGTTGCCTGTTCTTGGTATAGGTGCCATTGCCGAGCAGCTGGCGAAGAAATTGCCAGAAGGATCGATGCGCAAGAAATCGCCCGTCAAAGCTGTGGACGAGGGATTTGTCTTATTGGAAGACGGTGACACACTAGCTGCACGAATGGTCGTCGTCGCCACACCCGGTCCAGAAGCGCGGCGACTTTTGGGCACTGAGATCGAACACACACGCGGCAACTCAGCCACTTGCGTATATTATTGCACCGAGAAATCTCCCCCCGTTGCTGAGCCAATTCTTGTCCTCAACGGGCAGGGCAACAAGGGCATCGTCAACAACGTTTGTGTTCCCAACCTGGTCAGCGCTTCCTACGCGCCGGAAGGTCACCACCTGATTTCGGCCACGATCATTGGCAACAAGGACGACGATGAGGACCACGAAATCGACGAAGAGGTACGCAAAGAACTGACGGGATGGTTCGGCGAGCAAGTGCACGACTGGCGTTATCTAAAAACCTACCGCTTGCGTTACGCCGTTCCGGAGCAACTACCCCCTTTGGAGGGGCAAAAACCTGTTAAATTGAGACCGGGAATCTTTGTTTGCGGCGATCACAGGAACACTGCCTCTCTTAACGGCGCCATGGCATCGGGCCGCTTGACTGCGCAAGCAATAGTGCAGGAGATCCAAGCGGGTCCTGAATAGTCTTGCTATTTTAGATACGGAAGCACTCCACTCTTCTTGACAGCACAGGCAGCTGCTATGTTTTCCAGAAAAAGGGGAAGAATACCTCAGGCGACTCGAATAATAAGGATATAGTGAGCTCCGAACTCCAACCAACTCCGGAAAAGAGAAAAAGATGCCCGGCTTGCAACAGCGAGTTTGCGGGCACGTTGGTGGTTTGCAAACAAGATGGCACACTGCTCATTCCTATTCGAAACGATTCTCTTATCGGCAGCTATTTTGCCGAGAAATATTTGATCGACTCCGAGATTGGACGTGGGGGCATGAGCGTAGTCTACAAAGCCCGTCACGAGTTAATGGATCGCACAGTGGCCATAAAAATGCTACAAGGACAGCTGGTCAACGACCAGAACAGCATCTTGCGTTTCCATCAAGAAGCAAAAGCAGCCAGCTGCTTGACCCACCCCAATGTGATTACCGTCTACGACTCTGGAACTGCTCCCAACGGGCAGCCCTATCTGGTTATGGATTACCTGGTCGGCGACAGTCTCTCTGACTTGATACGCCGTGACAACCATCTCGAGGTCACGCGCACCCTGACCATTTTTATTCAAGCCTGTGAAGCGCTTGAGCATGCCCATCAGAAAGGTGTGCTGCACCGCGATCTGAAGGCCAGCAACATCATGCTGATTGAGCATGAAGGCAAAGCTGATATCGTCAAAGTCGTCGATTTCGGCATCGCCAAACTGATGTCCAACTCCGGCAAGCAGTCACAAAACCTGACTCAGACAGGAGAGATTTTTGGCAGCCCCATTTATATGAGCCCAGAGCAGTGCCTCGGTCACGTTTTAGACAAACGCTCCGACATTTATTCGATGGGAGTCATGTTGTATGAAACATTGACAGGTCGCCCACCGCTCATGGGTGACACCATAATCGATACCATGCAGATGCACGTGCAGATACCGGCGCCAAAATTTAGAGAAGTGAGACCAGACCTGTTGATACCACCTGAGGTGGAGCGCGTTATCGATCGCGCGTTGCAAAAGAATCCAGACGATCGCTTCGGCTCCATGCAAGAATTCAAAGATGCCCTTGTCTTCACGCGGAAACTGATTGGCGATCGCGGACCGATGACGCCAACCGTTCAAACCGGCGAAGATGGGCAGCCACGCAACACCCGTCAAAAGTTAACGGCGCAAAAGTCAGCGGCTGGCGATGTACCAAAACCTATGGTGACGGGCGATCGGATGAGCGATTCGCTGGTGAAGAAGGGCGATCGCCTGAGCGATTCGCAGGTCAAGAAAGGCGAAGGCACAGGCGACCGCATGAGCGATTCGCTGGTTAAGAAAGCAATTGTTTCCGTCCCTAAAGCCATACCAAGCAACGTCGCTCGGCCAGGTCAAACCAGGTCGGGCATGCCGGCGCAAAGTGTGTCTCGCCCAAGTCAAACCAGGCAGCAGATGCCAGCCCAGAGCCCGCCAAAAAAGCAAAAACAGATGGCGCTTAATCCGACAGGGGGTGAACCGATGAACCTTAGTCCCCTGATTATCAGCGCCATTGTCATGGGTATTGTGGCCGTATTGGGGATTTTAGGAATTGTCGTGATGATGGTGATCAAAAACATGGGTAGTTGAGCAGTCACTGCACCCTACACTCCAACTTGCGATTATCGGACGCTACGGCATAACCAATCTTTCCGATCTGTTCAGATCTGAAACAAGCTTCAAAGAAATTTGCCCTCGTGCAGCAGATGCTGAAGGTGGGGTCCCCATCGCACCTGGCGGATGAAACCCCTGCTCGCAAAGCGCTGCCTTTATGCCTGTGAATGAGCGGTCGGGTATCATTACGAACTTGGTCATGCATTGATTCAAAGAGACATCTAAATAGACACGCAAAACAGCGTTCGCGAGACCATAGTTTTCATTTTGGTCGGGATTTGGGTTGGGGTTGATGATTTTTATCACTCCAGCGGTACCAGGTGTGATATCCAGACTACTCTTGAGCTTGCAGCCAATCGCTCGATCGGTCGTGTAGTACAGTTCCTCATAAGCAGTAGGCACCGTATTCGGTGGTTGAAGATAACCTGCCGTCACCTTTACCAGGGAATGCACTGCCGACGTAGGATAGTCCAGATAGTGCTCGTAGGTTTTGGGAGTCAAGGTCATAGTCCAATCTGCCCACTTATCCGGCGCCGGCTGTGGCGGCACATCTGTTGACTGCGCAAAACAACGCTCAGCCGACAACAACGCGACAATCACAATCAGTCCAATTACCTTCACGATGTCTTTGAAATGATTGCCACTCAGAGGCGAAAAATTTCCTGTTTTATAAAGCCTGTTCCGGCAAATAATCAGATTAAAAAAGAATTGTAAGTAAACTGGAGCAGTCGTGTTTACGGCACTTCTGGGCTTCTCATTTGGTTTTTTATGTACCATATGTTGTAAACAGGGTTTGAAAGTTATTTGGACCGAGGTATGAGGAAAGAACTCAATCTGCACTTCGGATTTTGTTTATTGGCTTGGAAAAAAAGTAATTTTTCCCACCTGAAGGAACTAAGTGAAAAATTGATGAAGTCCTTAGCCTGAAGTGAATGAAATGGTATCAAATGTAACACTATGAGATCACAAGTGTCTATGATTTATGACAGGTTGTCGTTTAAATCAAAAATTCCCGAATATTTGCTTAAAGGGGGGCAGGTATGAAGTTTACCAAAAATGTCAAACGTTGTTTCGCCAGTTCGGTTGCGGTGTCGCTCTTACTGTCGATCAGTTCGATTAGCTCGATATCGGCTGCTTCTGCCGCTTCGTCACCAACTCTGGCTGACGATAATCTTCTTGTTTTGCTGGCGCCGCATGCCAACAGCGCTAACGCTCAGGCAAGCCTTAAGAACGAGGCCCACGCGAGCACTCTTCATGATATGCACGTTAGTGTAGACGATTACTCCATTCTTCATGTGCAACCGCCCTCTGGTCAACGGGAACAGACACTGAAAAGTATTCAGTCGATGATGGCAACTCATCCGGAGATCAAGTCAGTAAGCCGAAATTATTTGTATCACAGGTTGATCCATCTTTCTGGTGGAAACAACGATCCAGACTTTTCATCACAGTGGCCGCTAGCCGCTATGAGATATACCGCGGCTCAAGCGCAGGGGCTATCCAGGTTGCAAAGGCAGCCGGCTACGATAACTGTTTTGTCTCAAGGTCAACACCCTGTTGCCCAGGGCAATGAGCTGGGAGCTTACATCAAGCAATATAATGCCGAGGGCAATACAGTATTTCGCGAAGCTGTACAAGGCTCGGTGGGTGGGGTAGAGGGCGATCTCGATTCCAGCATTACTGGTTGTTTGAGTAATAACGGCGTACTGATAGCAGGAGACGCTTGTTTTCAACCAAACGTGGCTTGCCTGATCACATCAATACGAATTACCGAATCAGACAGTGTCAGCCTTTTCAACATCGAACTTGGTGCGATTTTTGCCCTAGAAAACCAAAAACTTCGTCGCGGACCTGGTCCAGTGAACCTTAGCTTCGGTGATGATGCGGTCCCTCTGTGGAACCAACCTGGTATGCAGGCCATTGGTACAAGCTTTCTCAATCAGGGAGATATTTTTGTTCTGGCCGCCGGTGATACACCAGGCGACAATGTGGGCGTGACTATCGGAGTCGGACAGGCTGCGCTTGGATCGATAGTCGTTGTTCAGGCAAGTGCAAACGATGCCACCAACGCTATGCTATTGACCGAAGTCCTCCAGGGCACAGCAACTCCTGATCCATACGGCGCACCCGGCGACGTGCAACCAGCCGTCATTGATGGCGTGTTCAACGAAGGCTTCTTGGGCTCATCCTTTTCCGCACCGCTCTGGTGTGGTGCTATAGCCATGGTTAGAAGCGTGAACCCCAGTCTCAGTTCCGCTCAAGCCAATGCCATAGTACTCAGCACAGGAACGCCTATGTTTGGTACGAGTAACAGCTTTGATGGTACCTTCCCCCCAGTGGATCCAAACGGAAAGGTATGCATTCCGGCATTCGATCGAGCAATTCTGTCAGCCACTGGTCACTAAATGAACTGGTGAATTGACCGATTGACGGTTAAACGCAATGGCGTCGTGGTGCAATAACCACGGCGCCATTGCTTTTATTGTCAAATCTCATACATTCAAGGATGATTAAGAGAGGCTGACATGCATCACACCTTCTCCTTCTTCATGCTAGGACTTGCGCCTATGCGGCACCACCTGCAGTGCTGCCCAACGGCTATAAAGAGACAGCCAACCAGGGATATCGGTACTCACACAAGTGAGCTTCAAACCATGCTTGACGGTTTAGGACTGGCGACGAAAAGAGATAAGTGCCACCAGGATTGTGCAAGAATGATTTTTTGTGTCCCATATGTTGTAAACAGGGTTTGAAAGTTATTTAGCCCGAGGTATGAGGAAAGAACTCAATCTGCTCTTGTGATTTTGGCTAGTGGCTCGGAAAAAAGTCGGAAGAAAGTAGCATCTCCCACATGAGGGAACTGAATGAAAAATTGAAGTAGTCATTAGTGACCTGAAGCGAACGAAATGGTATCAAATGTATCACTATGAGATCACAATCTATGATTTATGACAGGTTGTCGTTAAATCCAACTATTCCCAATATTTGCTTAAAAGGGGGACGGCAGGTGAAGTTTACCAAGAACGTAAAACGGTGTTTCGCTAGTTCTGTTGCGGTGGCAGTCTTACTCTCAATTAGCTCGATCAGCTCCATAACTCCAGCTTCTGCTGCCGGGGGCAAACTGGCAGACGATAATCTTCTTGTTTTGCTGGCCCCACATGCCGATCGCGTTAGCGCACAAGCGCACCTCAAGAACGAAGCGCACGCTAACACTCTGCATGATCTGCACATTAATGCAGACGATTACTCCATTCTTCATGTACAACCACCCAGCGGTCAACGGGAACAGACGCTGAGCGCCATTCAGACGATGATGAAAACCCATCCGGAGATCAAGTCCGTAACCCGAAACTATGTGCGTCATCGGTTAATCCATCTTGGCGTTGGCGGCGACAACGATCCGGATTTTTCAACACAATGGCCGTTAGCTGCTATGAGATGGAGTGCAGCTCAAAGCACGGTTTCCCAGCTTCAGAAGCAGCCTGCAACAATAACTGTTTTGTCTCAAGGTCAGCATCCTGTTGCACAGGGCAATGAGCTGGGAGCTTACATCAAGCAATACGATGCATCTGGCAACACAGACACGGTAGTTCGGGAAGTGGTGTCAGGCATTCCTGGAGGGGTGGAGGGCGATATCGATTCCAGCATCACTGGTTGTTTGAGTAACAACGGCGTCCTCATAGCTGGCGCCGGTAGTTTTAAACCAAGCGTTGCTTGTCTGCTCACTTCGATAAAAATTACAAACGATGCTGAGTTTGCCAACAACTTTAACATCTACCTGGGGTTCGCCTATGCGCTCAACAACCAAAAGGAACGTCGCGGACCTGGTCCCATCAACCTAAGCTTTGGTGATGATCAGAACCCTGTCTGGGCAGATCCTATTATTCAGGCGTTGGGTCAGAGCGCGCTGAACCAGGGAGACCTTATTGTTGTGTCAGCTGGTGACACACCTGGCGACAATATTGGTCTATCAGTTTTCAATGTAGAAGGACCACCTGAATTCCCCCCAATAACCAATCCCCCATCCCTCATCCCATCGCCGGCTGCTCCGCTGGGGTCCATTGTTGTTGTTCAAGCAAGCGCAAACATTAACAACCCACCCAGTCAAATCAACCCTATGTTGTTGACCGAGGTCGGTCAGGGCGCGGCAGCTGGGGGTATTGATCCCTATGCAGCGCCAGGCGATGTACAGCCAGCCGTCATAGATGGTGTGTTCAACGAAGGCTTTTTAGGGTCATCCTTCTCCGCACCGCTGTGGTGTTCTGCTATAGCGATGGTTAGAAGCGTGAATCCCAGCCTGAGTTCCGCTCAAGCTAACGCGATTGTGCGTCAGACAGGAACGCCTATGGTGGGTTTCACTAACTATCTAAACGCCCTGGACCCAATCGATTTCCCTGGCGTCCCCATAGCTCCAGCACCGAATACGGTATTCATTCCGGCATTCGATAGAGCAATTCTGTCGGCGACTGGTCATTAAATGAACTGGTGACAATAGTCGATTGATGTTTGAACGCAATGGCGTCGTGGTGCAATGACCACGGCGCCATTGATTTTTATTGGGACGTCTATATCTTCGTCCGCACCATACCTTGCTTGCACCTTTGTGGTTAGACAACTGATAAGGACCTTCAAGGTTGATTGAGAGAGGCTGACATGCAATGCAACACCTTGAAAGCATCGAACGCCTGGGAGATTCTTCTTTATCTGTGCTTCTTCGCCAATTTCTTCATTCCAGGGCTTCAGACTTGCGCCTATGCGGCACCACCTGCAGTGACCAAGGTAAGTGGCTGGGTGCAGGAGAAATACCTGGTGGCGATGGGAAAAACCACCAGTATATGCACAAATCAAGGTTACGTATTTTCCAATCCGCAAAGCGGGTTCAATGTGATGTGCGTGCCACCATCATGGTCTGTAACCGCGATCAGTCCAAAGAAAAAGTTGTTCTTCGTTTTTTCAGATGGACATACAATAAAACCAGGCGCTGGTTTGGGCTTGATGAGCGCATTATCAATGGATTTTGATCCGTCACAGGCCAAATGGGATCGCATTGGTAGCAAAAACTACTTGGGCCACCCCACGGAGATTTGGCGCGCCAAGAAGCGAGCAGACTCGCCTGATGCCACAAAAGACAGTTTTGACGGATTCGAATTTTGGCTAGCAAAAGATATTCCCATTCCCCACTCGCTCTCGCAGTGTCAAAGCAAAACCAACGGTTATCCTTCGATGAACTATTTGGCTCTTCGTTTCCTGCGGCTGCGCCCGCGGCGAAAACCACAAGTATTCTTGGACACTATAAGTCTGAAACCGATCACCGTGCCAACCAGCATGTTCCGTCTGCCAAGCGGCTATAAAGAGACAGCCAGTGACAGAGATATCGCCACTCATACAGGTGAGCTTCAGACCATGCTTGACGGATTGGGACTAGGTGACGAAAAGAAATGAGTGCCACCGTAAATGGTGCAAGAGAAAGAACGAACACAGAAACTTGAGGGGCAAATATATGATCTTCTTCAAAAACGCAAAAGGATGTATCGCTGGTTCTGCTTTTGTGTCGCTCTTTAAGCTCCATATCGGCTTCATCGGGCGCCAATGTGCAACCGCAGCTGGCTGACGATAACCTTCTTGTTCTTTTGGCGCCTCATACCGACAGAAGTAACGCTCAAGCAAGTCTGTTGGCCGAGGCGCACGCAACCACCCTTCGAGATCTGATTCAATCGGCCACAGGTCATTAAATCAACTCATTGGCTGGGAGGCACATATGATTTTCCAAAAACGCAAACCAATCTTTCGCCAGTTCGATTGTGGTATCGCTCTTACTGACGATTCGGCTCCATTGGAGCGGCTTTTGGGGGCCAGTCCGACACCGATTTAATACGCCTCGCTCAGACGTAATACCAGTTGCTCGCGACAAAAGCTTGGATGAAGCCCACGGATGCCAACCAAGACGAAGGGGCAGAGATGAAGGCGGAGATGACCACCCCAACGCAGGGTTGGTGGGGTTACCAAATTTGGCAACCTCCAACATTAAATGAGACTTCGCCTTCATTGTCGGAACTCCAGGCTCTGGTTGAAATAGCGGCGAAATTGCCCTTCCGTGCGCAGGTTGCCAAGGTTACCAAATTTGGTAACCCCACCCCAATTTTTGGAAATTCGTTATAAGGTACCTGGCAACTGTCAGAGAACACCGTGGTTCTGACAGGAGAGAACAAGACTGTCAGAGAACCACTTGTCAGAGAACCATTTGTCTGACAAAAAAGAGAGGTCAGATTCGCTAGCGTGATTGATCTAATAGTTCTTTATAAACAGCTCTGATCCGATTTTGCTTTCGCGCTGCAGATTGCAGTTGTTCATGCCATACTGCAACTGCCAGTCAGTGACATTTGCCCAGCGATATAACTCGCGGATCTCCTTGCAATCATCATATGTAATGAGAAACTTATGCGCGGTTTGTTTCAACAATTTCGCCAACTTCCAATGATCGAACGCGTGCAGACTGCCATCACGTCCATATAATTTTGTCGCCGTGAAATATGGCGGATCCAGGAAAATGAAAACATCCTCGCCAGGCTCGCGGATCAAAGGGGCAAAATCTATCGCCGTAATCTTCGTTCCAGCTAACGCCCGCGGCATCGGCGCCAGGCGTTCAATAGATGATGCTGTGAATCGGGTCTGACTTGCGGCACTGGAAAATCCACCCGCTTTGGTGGTGCCAGAAAAAGTGACGCGATTGAAGAAGAAAAACAACAGAGCTTCGCGATATTTTGTTCGGGTGCGTTGTTCGCGGGCCTTCACAAAGTAACTCTTAACTTCATCGGCTGACGAAAAGCTGCGACGCAGGCTATCCAACTCTTTCATCAGTTTGGGGCATAAGTCAGGATCTTGAACAATCGACCAGAACGCCATCAGCTCGCTGAATGCATCGTTTATCCAATAATTGCGCGCGAATCCAATACTTCTGGCATGGAAGTAGACACTGCCGCCACCAACTAAAGGTTCTCGATACTCCAAAGCATTTTCTGGAAGCAGTTTCGCTATCTGTTCTATAGCCTTTTGCTTGCCGCCTGGATATCGAAGAGGCGAGCGAAAGCGACTGGACTGAGAATCATCTTTCGATTCCACCTGGGGAACGAAGTTCTGGACAGATTGAATTGCCGTGGGATCGATCATCACCTTATATTAGCGTGTGTACTTTCTTCTATGGAATTAAAGCTTGAACAGAAAGCGCAAGCGCAGGCACTGCACCTGATGAACCAATCGGGTCGGCACAGATGGATGGTGGCTCAGAATATCGATTCTGTATATTCTTTGGCTGCGTAGCTACGCATGCGTTTGTCGATGCTAGACGGGTTGAATGTGACTTATCAACTCCTTGGGTTCGTTGTATGACCTTCAATTCGCGCGTGCTAAGAGTAAGATGCCTCCCAAGACTCCTGTTTCAATGGCGGTCAAAAGATCCGAATACTTTTGGCGCACTTGCTCGATCATCTCTGGTGCATAACTTCCCTTCACGGCTTGGGCATCAAAGCGGCTGAGAAAGTTTCGATACCATTCTATGTATTTCTGATCCAAGTTCTTGTTGTCTTCCAGCTTCCAACCTGCATCTTTTAAGAAAGTGGAAAACTCTTGCGCGGTCGCTGGTTGATCAGAGAGCATCACATCTGGTATCGGTGATTCTGGTTTGTAAGTGACATAATCGAACAAGCACAAAACTGCACCAGTTTTAGCGGCCTTCCTTAAGCTGTGGATTGCTCCTCGCTTGTCTGAGACAGCGTATATTGCATTGAATGAGTAAACCAAGTCGAACGATTCAGGAAAGGTCGCTCCTGCGTCGCAAATGTCACAGACATGAAATTCTGAGGTGGGATATTTCTTTTGCGCATATTCGATTGATTGTCCTTCGATGTCGATGCCGACAACGTGCCCCCATCCGTGGCGATTGACATAGTCGGCTGTTCCGCCGCGCCCGCAACCGGCATCCAAAACTTTCCAATTGGATTGCGCCCCAACACCTGCAAATGCTAAATCGATCGCCTCTTCCTCTCCGGCATGGGCGAAGTCTTCTCCACGGACCGTGGCAAGAAATGCCTTGCCGTCATAATTATTCATTTTCATTGCGTTATCTCCATGTCGACCTCATTTGCTGATGCGATGCCTATCTTTTGGCTTGGGTGCGAATGAACAAAGAATCGGATCAGTCTTGTTCAACTCCTTGAGACCTGCCCAGTATGCGCTTGCACTCAATTGCTCAAGGAAAGCTTTGCGAAATGCATCTTTGGTCATCGGCACTTTTTTGTCCTCGAAATTACCGCGCATACCAGCCGGCCACACCTTGTCCAGCAGTTTCCAGGCGAGATCTGAATGACCCGAATAGATCAGTGGAAGCATGTTCTTCCATATCGTAGGAGTGATACCAAACGGTTTGTCCTTGGGAAGATCATCGGGAATCTCCTTCTGGCATTCATTTACGAGTGCTTGAAACGCAGAGGCACTAGGGGCTGAGGTTCTCATCAGATCTGGCGCCAACGTATATCCATTTTTTCCTGGGTTGAGAATTACCACTTCAGCCGGTGAAAATGCAGAGGCTGCATTCCAATAAGAGAATATCCAATCGACGCCTACGGCTTCGTACTTCCCATCACCAAGCAAATCAGCCAAGACACATTGCGTATCGTCTCCAGGCAACTCGCCCGTGTCTTTAGCGGTTATTCCCAGCGAGTAAACGTGGAATTCATAGCAGCAGTGTGCTCCTCCAGAGTACGAGCCAACAATCACATCCCACACGCCATCCCCGTTCAGATCAACGAAAGGGCTTGCACCTCTAACTGGATGCATTCCCACCACATCCGCGATCAGTCGATTCGGATTGAAGTCATGCTTGAATATTGGCACCTTCATGACTGGATATGAAATCCAGCATGTGGAAAATTCATCAGTAGATTTTTTGGTCAGGAGCACCTGATCTCCCCTGCTGATCTTGAAGCTTGTCACATGTCCCGATTTGCGTGTTAGAGGTGTGAAGGTGAATGCACCACTCTTGAAAGACTTGGCGCAAGCCGCTTCATCCTTCTCTTGCAGTCCGTAAACAGCAGCTGAGGCATCGTCGAGATGATCGGCAAATGCAACAGGAGCGCTTGGGGCAAAGGCATAAGCCAGAGCCATTCCTGTCGCGATCCCTTTTGCCGTCAGCCAAGGGAACGCATTGCTGTCAAAAACGTTTTTCATGTGCTTCTCAAATGATCTGAATGCTTTTTCAATTCTATCGATGGACAAACACGCACACGTCGTTGCGTGCGTAGTGATGAAAAATTGTTACTTTGGGGCTCAGGTTCTCAATGCAAAATTCTAGAATGTCTGCCGGATCGTGGTATGACAGACCCTCCATCTGCTCGGTATGGTTGGAGATAAAATTGAACGCCAAAGCTCGATCAGCTGCTTCAAAACCATGCTGCACAACAGCCTTGAGATAGTCGGTCGGATCCGGGACATCATTGTTAAAGATCCCACTCATCAACACATAGTCGTACTGCCGAATTAGAGGTCGCTCAAGCACATCTCTACATTCAAAATGTAAGGACGGAAATCTCCCTTTTGCACATTCAATTATTTCGGGCACCAGGTCGATGCCACTGTATTTGATGCGGGGAAAGCGCTCCAGCAACACGGGATAAAAATCGCCGAGGCCACAGCCAAAGTCAAGCACTGTCTGGTCGTTGAAGTCTCCCAGTTTCATAAGCTGGTTGAAACGAATTGTCTGACTTTCAACCGCGGCCCATTGACCGACAGAAGGACCGGATTTGTATCTGATCAGGCGCTCTCGGTAATTAGCAATCAGGTTCTGTTTGGCTTCGGGGCTAAGCATCTGATTCCTTTAGAGGTAAGGCTGATTCTGTCTATAAATCGTCTCGACGCTGTCGAGACAATTTCATACAAATAAGCAATTTACGAGACTTCCCATCGAAAGACAAGATGAAAGGAGGCAAATTCTTAAAGCGTTGCGCTCAGATACGATATGCAGCGAGCCCCGAACGCCGTTTTGATGTGCTTATGACTCTGGAATACAAAAACAGCCGAATTTTTATGACTCTGGAGTCATAGCAGGTCTGGAAAGCGATGAAAATTGAAATCAGAATGCTCATAGTGCCTACAATCCTGACTGCGGTCTTGCTGCAATCTGCCCAAAGTACAAATGCAATCGAGTGCGAAAAGGGTCAGGACATGCCCAAAGCCAGTTTGCTGGAAAAGGCCGAGAAAGTTAATGTCATGCCCGTTGCCTTGCAATCAAGCGGCGAAGGAACCGACAAATTCGAATTCAACAAGCAGCAACAAGAGATGGCTGATTTGTGGGACGCGACTGTCGCTCGCTCGCAAGACATCCAGTTCGTCATCCAGAAATTGATGCCGAACAGCACCGGTAAGCCATCGAAAATACTCATGCATTTGATCAGCACCGCCGCATTTGGTGGCATGGGCGCGGGCAAGATGATGATGCCTAATAGGGCTTCGGAGATGAATCCAGTTGGTTCGGTGATGTACCTGGCCTGGACCGATCGGAACCTCGAACCAAGTTATCCTGCTTTGGGAGGACAGTCAGCGCCGTATTCGCTTCCGTTGATGGCGACAGCTGAAGCGCAGTATCGTAGAAAAGCACGATTGAATGAGACGGAAGCGATCATGCTCTACAACATCGTAAGAGCCACAGCCGAGAGACTGAAATCAAACTACGACGATTATTCGCGGACGATGCATGAACTTGCAGAGAATCACGAAACAAGCGCCGACAAAATAAAACATGTAATCGCCTGCCGCGCCTCACTTGTCAGTTTAGCTGGAGACGAGGCAGTGAACAAACTGGATGAAAACAACGGATTCACAAAATTGATTGAGAGATTCAGCCCAATGAGCCGTTAATCATAATGAGCCAACAGAAATTTGACGCCATGAGATTGTGGTTTGTCAGTTGGCTAAAATCCCACGCTATATACGATGAATAGGGGATCGTATATCCCACGCTGAAGCGCCAAGTCATAGCGTATATGATTGGTTCCGAGCGGCAACAGAGGGGAATAGGTAATGACTCACAAGCGTGTGCTGATGTTGATGGTCCTTGTCTTGGGACTCTCATGCCAAGCGATTTCCGCCCAGGGAAAACCTGAGGTCGCTCAACCTCAGCCTCAGCCTCAACCCCTACCTCAACCTCAGTCCAAACCTCAGTCTCAGCCTCAACCTCAGTCTCAGTCGCAACCTCAACCTCGAAATCAACCTCAACCCCAACAACCTCAACTCCAACCTCAACCCCAAACTCAGCCTGCGGTCGCACAAAATGCCCCAAAGCCAAAGTTGATCGTAGGGGTAATGCAAGCGCCTCCATATTCCATGCAGAACGACGACGGAACCTGGTCTGGAATTACGGTGGACTTATGGAAAGAGATAGCACCAAGCATTGGTGTCGATTATGAATTCAGAAAATTCAAGAAAGGGTTTATGGGAGACCTCGAGGATCGAACCGTGGATGTGGCCGCAACCGGGGTCTCTGTAACAGCTGACCGAGAGAAAAAGATCGATTTCAGCGACTCGTATTTGTCGGTCACCGAGGCTGTCGCCGTCAACGCCGACCAACAACCAAGTCTACTCCAGGTTCTGCGTACCACATTTGTAAATTGGACACTACTGACACCAATCCTTCTCATCCTTGGTTTGACGATGGTGGGAGCTGCAATACTGTGGATCCTGGAGCAGAAAGGAGACTCCGAACACTATAAGGGCAGGTCCAGAAAAGCGTTTGGCGAAAGTCTCTTCTGGTCCACAATGGTGCTAACCGGACGCGAGCTGCCAAAGTCCACCGGCTGGACTACTACCCCACCGACAACTCTTTCAGGACGAGTCTTTGGAGTTATTTGGATGCTGGTTGGCATCATGCTCATTACCCTGATCACGGCATCCATTGCTTCCGTGCTCACATCAAAGCAATTGCAAGGGTTAATTCATGACCCGGACGATTTGCGTCATGTCACGGTTGGTACGGTGTCAGAGTCTGTAGGTTATGAGTATTTGAAGCATCGTGGCATTAAGCCACAAGTTTACCCTGGTACAAAAAAAATGCTGGAGGCTCTGGCAGCACATAAATTCGATGCGGCAGTTTTCAATCGTCACATGATGGTGTATTACTCTAGAAACCAGTATCTAAATAAGATTGTCGTGTTACATATTCCTTTGAAGCAGGACTTCCTTGCCCTTCCGCTGCAGGCGAAAAGCCCCTGGAAGGAGAAGATCAACGAGGCTCTTCTAGACGTGATCGAGACCAAAAAATGGCAGGACATCGTCAGTAATTATCTGGGCAACGACTGGGCTAACGCCGGGTCATACTGAACCGGCGCTGACCGCCTCTGCCGCAAGCCAGTCAGTCAACATCTTATCGAAAGCCGCTTCCAGCCGCTTAAATACCGGCCCCGGTTTGCCTGATCCAATCAGATGATCGTCAACCTTGACGATCGAAACGACGTTTCTTGTTGTTCCTGCCAGAAACATCTCGTCAAGATAATATATCTCCTCGGTCTCGACCCAGGTCTCCATCACCGGAATGCCATGCTTGTGAGCCAGCTCCAGCACGACCTTTTTCGTCACGCTCGGCAGCACCTTATTTGACTCTGGTGGTGAAAGGATGGTACCGAGTTTGACACCAAATATGGAGGTATGCGTGCCTTCGGTCATGACACCATCTCTGTCAACCAGAACCGCCTCCGCACACCCCTTCTCAAATGCACTCTGAGCGGCCATGCAATTACCCGTCAATCCTGTTTGCTTTATATCGTTGCGCCCCCAGCGAATGTCAGGATAGGTAATCACGGGTATGCCCGTTGCTCTGAGGTCTGCAATTGGATCGCTGAAATGATCGACGTAAATGAGAACATTGGGTTTGGCGTTTTCCGGAAACCGATGCTTGCGTGGTGCCTCGCCGCGAGTAATCTGAATGTAAACAATTCCCTCTTTGACACCGCTGTTGGCGAGCGTCTCGTTCACGTGCTTGCGAACATCGCTGAGCGCGTCAAACTTGATCTTCATTTTGTCCAGGCTGCTTGCAAGCCTTTCCATATGATCATCCATGCGGAAGAGACGTCCGTTGAAAACTCTGGCCACTTCGTACACAGCATCGCCGAACAAGAAAGCGCGATCAAGAACCGACACTCTCACTTCGCTCAACGGCATTTGCTGTCCGTTCCAGTTTGCAAGCACATCTTCAGTCACCGGCTTCTCCCCTCAACATCTACAAAACGTCTATTTTATAATACTGACCTGCCAGTGGAGAAGGCGAAGTTCATGCTGATGCGATTCGTCACCTAATGCGTCTGTGCACCCTCCCACCCGCACATTACAATCCGGCAATCATCCGACTTTTTGAGTCGGTACCGCATATGGTGCCCTAGAGAAGTTGATGTGCAATTATCTAGTCTTGTGTTTCTGAGTCTTCCCTGTCTTCCCTGTCTTCCCTAAGCTGAGTTATGTTTTTCCATAGCTTAGCAAGCCGTTCGGGAATCTCAGGTGGCGACTGAAATCCTTTACTGGAAGTCGATTTCAGCGATCCGAACTCGTTTTGCGTTTAATCTTACAAAGTATCGAAAACGATAACCTGACATAGTGTCGCAGATAAGGTACAGTCCGAACAATCGACCAAAACGCCTTCGTCGCGATCTGAGATCAGATCGACTCTGAATAGCTTTTGCGATTCTATCGAGATCTGAGATCAAATTGACTCTGAATAGCTTTTGCTGTTTTCTATATCTTTAACGTGCTAACAGCGTCCGAAAGCCAAGCAATTTAATGCGCATATCACTCTAAAGATATAGCTTTTACGATTTTCTATCCACAGGGTAACGCGACATGATTTTGTGCCTCGTGTCGCGACACGTAACAACAGATCGCCAGGCCCTTTTTGGCAAGACAGGGGGTGTCGCATATTTAGCTCATACGCGCCATTCACTGATCAGAGCGTCTTTCATGAGTGTCGCGCTAGTGTAGAATGCCGAAAACAAAATGCGAAAACAAATGCAGAGAAAGGGATGTTCTAAATACCGAACATATTATGTCTGTTCATGGAAATCGTGCCGGCAACAGACGCCTGCTTCGGCATGGAAAGCCGCGAATGAGAAGTATATAACATGAAAACCGTGATTGCGTGAGGGGGTCGACGGCATAACAAATTAGTCAGCAACGTTTGTAGGCTTAGTAGTTTATGCAATTGAATATGCAGGCAAGCTGGAGAGCGATTGTCTCCAGTGGAACGTGTTTGTTTTTGCCTTTTGCGGCGATTCCATTTCAGTTCGAGACAATCGCGTCTTGGTATGGACCTGGATTTCAGGGACGGAAAACCGCCTCAGGCGAGCCGTTCGATCAAAATAAACTGACGGCAGCCAGCCGTACGCTGCCCTTCGGAACTAGATTGACTGTTAAGAATATTCGCAACGGGCGACATTGCGAAGTGGTGATCAATGATCGAGGTCCGTATGTGAAAGGTAGAGGAATTGACCTTTCACATGAAGCCGCCCGCCGAATTGGCATGGTTGGTGTGGCACCAGTTGTTTGTTGTAGCGCTGGAATTACGGATCCTGACAGTGCCGCGCCAGCAGAAAATCGCGAAGAAGATGCCGATCATTCAGACTCTCACTTACTTGCTCAGCGTTTAAGAACCACAGGTCGTAGTCCCAGCCCCAGTTCACAGCGACGTGCGCTCAATAGATCGAGTCGCTATTTAGCCTATGTAGCCTATGAAGGTGCGCAGAGAATCAAAGTCGATCCGTCCAGCCAATGGAATAAATTCGTGCACACTTACAGAGGAGTGCGAGCGTAGAGGGTTTTGAAGGCTTTCTGCATGCGTTTTAACTGGGCAAAATTTTGCCGAAATTTCGCTGTTTTCATACGTGGAATACCCATTGCTTGCTGCAGGCAGACAGATTAGATTGTCTTCACCCCCCACATATTACACCCCCGGAGCGCAAGCGCATGAACAGAGAATTCGAAGTTGACAGGCTGGCTCACGACCTCAGAGATGGCAATGAGAGAGACGCCTCAATGGCACTCAGTGAAGTGCTACACCAACGTGATGCGCTGAGCATCATTGAGCAATCAAGAAGGGTAGCCGGTCCCGGACGAGTCGATGACATCATCATCGATCGGGCAGGCGATGTTAATCTGGTCAACAACTATAACCATACGGCGATCTTTGAAGGACGCGTGGCTGCCGGGTACGTGCAACCAGTTATAAGGCTCGATCTCGGTCTTATCTTTGGGCGCCACCACCGTTAAGTCTGTCCAATCAGACTGCAAGTATCCAATCAGACTGCAAGTGATCTGAACACGGCTGAGCGCTGAAGCCGACTTTTTCCCATGCTTGCAGGGTAGGTAGGTCTAGGGTTGGGCGCGAGGGCGTTGGTGTGGGTCAAAACTCGCTAGACAAGATCGAACTGCAGCCGGGGCTGAGGGAGCAGATGGCAACGGGCAGGCAAGCAGAGCTAAACTGTCCGCGCAGGCGAATGCAGCGCCTAAGGCTGGAGTAGTCGAAGCCTTTGTCGAGGGTGCCCGTTCAAGCTTTGTGGCTCCTGTCGAAGCAGTTGGAGAGCTTTTTGATCACGCTGCTGGCACACACATAGCAGATTCAGTCGCCAATCTGGCAGGTAAACCAGAGGCCACGGACGGCAAGTTGGCCTGGGCTGCTTCGCAATTGGGTAGCGCCGTTGGCATGACTCCCTGGATGTGGTTGTTGCACAAAGGGGCATCGGCTGGGCTGCAATCACTCACAGGTGTGGAATCTCTCTCAGCCATGCAGCGCATCGGAGTTTCTGGAACTGCAGGCATGCTTTATGGTATGGCGCTCACGCCCACTGGGAGCGGCGACCGGAACTGGGGCATTCATCGCCTGGAGAACGGTATTGCAACTGGCTTAAGCTTTGGCACATTGACGGCTGGAGCGCAATGGTTGGGGGCCAGAGGTATAACCAACCGAGCCGTTGCCGGCGTTATCTCGGGCATTCCGGCTGGACTTGTCGACACCGAAAGCCGCTATGCAATGGGCCAGAGCCAAAACGCCAATCCCTTCCCAACAATGCTTGGATACTCATTTGTGGGCGGTGTTTTTGGGCTGATGCCACCGTTCGGTCGGGCAGCTGTCTCCGATGGTGTCTCCAATGGTGGCTCCAATGTTAAGCCTGATGTTCAGCCTGATTCGCCTGCACGCAGCCAGGAGACGCAGGAAACGGCGGCAGTCTTGGATACAACTCGAGAAAGTGCTCCAGTTCGAGATGCACCAGTTATCAAAGATGTATTGGGCTATACAGGTTATTTTCTGACGCCGGATGCTGCGCAGAAAGCGGGACCAGGATTGACAATCGATGGAAAAACTATGCCTTTGCGCTGGAATCCACCCGACCAAATGCACGTGACTGAGGAATTTGGCATTAAGGCAAGTAGTGGCGAGGCCTGGTTGCAGACCGCCAAAGCTGATTCGCCTGCCTTGAAAGTGGTTGGATATGCCGTAGACAACACAGGAGTAGAGGCTCTTGTAGTGAGCGTGGATGGACAGACGAAACGACCAGATGGAGAGCATTATCACGTCACTCGATCGCTGGCTGAAGGAAGGAGAGCAGTGGAAAGCGTGGCTACCATCGACAGCGCCTTAACTGTCGAACAAGCGCGAGCACAGGGGCGTCTGGCAGACATCGCACCAGAGGTCGCTCAACGCTATGCCTACACTGCGCTGCAACCGTCTGACCAGTTCGCTCTCTCAGTCGAACCGCGTTTCCATGAAAGCGAAACCGCCGCCAAGATGGAACGTCTGAAGCCAGCGCCAAGACCTGAGGTTCGGTTCGAAGCAATGTCAGCAAGAGGGCAAGTCATATCGGCGTTGAAGAATACACCACCCGAATATTTGACTCGTACGATCCAGACGCGCACACCAGAGCACCGCGCGGGCTCTTATTTCGACATGACAGCAAATGACTTGAGGGAGGAGTTGTTCAAAGCGAAGTGGGAGCCGTACAATCCGCTTGATGCGGAGGGTAATGCGATCATCTCTGATGGCGCCCGCGGTTATCGTGCCACCATCCCTGGTGGGCGTCTGGGCATGGTTCCAGTTGATACCATTGCTGATACCGCCAAACTTTATCTCATAGATCCAAAAGGCACTGGTAAATGGTCGGTCTCCACAATCGGCGCAACCGAGCCTCACACTGACGTAGCGACGATGATCGTTGGCCCGCCAGATGAGCCCGGCGGCAAGAATGTTGTCTGGACCTTCCATCCCGGAGAGCCAGTGCCCCCTAGCATGCTTGATTCGGCTACGTTACAGAGCATTTTTCAAGACGCGGGCTTGAGTACGGAAGGTCTTCGGGAATCTGGATTTGACCGGCGCATCGAAATCACACGCGCTCAGCTCGATCAGATCAATGCGGCATTACCAGATCAGGCAAAAATGACTCTCGCCAAAATCGAAGCAGAGCAAAACCTAGATCACTAGCTAGCTAGCCGCTCTAAACCTACTTGGGCAATACTTTTCCTCTCACAGAAGTGACAGAATGAGTTCCTGCCAATCCTGCAGTTGAGCGAATCTTGCCAGTTGCAGTTTTGTTATTGATTCTGCCTGTCCCTTCAAGCGACCGCAAGGATGTATCAGAATCGCCAGACAGGCTCTTCGCTTCAGGGGCATGCAGCGGAACCATCAACGGTTGCACACTTGAGTAATTTCTGACGTAAAAGTTGGTGCCGACTGGATTCAATTTGATCACGCTCCTTTGATGTGGACGATCGTTGACCAACTGATCCTCCAGGTTGTCTGCCTGTTGTTGAATCTCATCTGCCTTCTCTTTTGATTCTTGTTCTTTGATCGCCGCTTTCAGATTTCCCAACTCCTTTAGCTGCTCTGCCGCTCCTGCTGCCTGGGTTCTAGCCGCTTCCATCTCTTGCGGCGAAAGTGCCACCGGTTCATTGCCTGAATTGCCCCGAAGAGCAGCCGTTCTTTCGGCTCTTTCCTGCACAGATTTGGCCTGGAAGCTTGCTTTCTGTACTTCGTTTTCCGCTTCTGCCGCCCCCGTTCGAGCGGCGCTCTCCCGTGCTAACGCAGCTTGTTTGCGAATCAGTTGAAGCGTTCCTGGAGGCAACGAATCAGGCTTGGCTGCGTCAGTTGTGTCGTCGCCTTGCTCCTGCGCAGCTGCCTTGGACAAGAGCGAATCGATGCGTAGTCGCGCTGTGCGAGAGTACTCGGCAATCTTTGATTTGGGTGAAAGACGCTCAGCTAGCGAATATGCCGTTATAGCCTCGGGCAGACGTCCCAACTTGACCAGGCAGTTAGCCTTCAGATAGTAGGCAGTCGCTTCGGATGGATTGGTTCTGATCGCAGAGTTGAGAAATTTAAGCGCCGATGCAGCATCGCCTGCTGCATAAAACCGTTGAGCGCGGTCAAGGCTAGACTGTGTGGCCGAAGCAGGCGGGACGGCTGCGCTCCCGGAATGCGAAGCCGAAGCAGGCGGGACGCCTGCGCTCCCGGGGGCTGCGCTGCCCGGGCAATAAGTTGTCGCGCTGCAAAAGAACATCACCAGAGTGATGCGCTTGAAATTGTTGACTTTTTCTGACCGTGATTGCATTACGCCCGCGGCCTTAGCGGGGATCCACTTCAATTGTAGACGCTTAGCGCCCGACCAGAACAACGGAATCTGGCCAGCAAGCGGCAAGCTTTCAGCAGTTCACGAGTCAATCTTTTGGGTATTTTTTGAGCCTTACATCGAAAGAGACGCGAGAAAGCCATAAGCACGGACTGCGTCCTGGCGAAGATCGTAAACCGTTACGCGTTACGTAATCCGTAACACGTAACGAAATACCTAATACCTAAGCCTTGGCAGACGGAGTCAGGTGTTCAACGCGTTACACCTACAGACTATTGTTGTCGATTTTGTCGCCAATAGCCCGATGAGTGAACCCCATTGCCCGATCGACGTGCCTGAGTGCACGATCTTTGAAGCCAACGGCCGCAGGATCGTCTTCCTCTTTAGCCATATCTTTGTGCGCTTTGTCCAACAACTCCAGGACCTTGTGCAAACGCCCAGATGTATCGAAACCACTGATCTGTGGGTTCGGATGGTCGTGCAGGTCCTTACCGTCGTACCAGGCAGCTTTGGTGAGATCGTGCAGACAAGCGTCGATCTCGTTCGCTGCCGCATTCTCATCTTTCATAACATTGCGGGCATCATGATGTTCCAACAATAACTTGGCGTAGCGCAAGTCTGACATTGCGTGCATATAACTGGGATGCGAAGCTAGTGCTGCACTCTGACAAGCTGCCTGCAACAGAACAAGTGCCACTGCATTCGATATCATTCGAAAACCAACTTGTTTCATCCACAAATCCTCCTTCGCCATTTAATCTGCATATTATACAGACCATGCGGAGATCAGATCAGGTAGATGTCAATGCCAACCGATCACTGGTTCTAACTGACCAAGTGCCCAAGGGCTTGGTTAACTTTATTGCCTGTGCCTTGGATAGTTGTGTCAATACCTGCCGCGCTGTTGCCCATTGACTCCTGCAGACGCTGTCCGAAAAACGGTACATAACCCAGCGCTTCAGTGATGCCAAGGTCAATTTTTGCATGCAGAGCCTGGCGTGCCATGTTTGGATCTTTCTCCATGGCTTGCAAGCCTTGCTTATAATCTTGAACACCAAGATCGTTGTTGCCGCTTTTAAAGTCTTGAGCGGCTCGAGAAAGACCCTCGTGCGCCGTGTCAATGCCCTGCTCTTCAGTGCGCAATTGTGCAGACGTTTTGTCACCGGTCATTACTTCGCCGGTTAGTAAGTTGAGAAAACCCTTGGCTGTATCCCAAGACGAGCCACTACTGGCAGTGGCTTTAGGAGTAGTCGTGTCCGATTTCGTATAAGCGCCAGAGCCGTCTAGCAAGATGTGCCCCGTCTGGTCGGAAGAACTCGCCACATGGGTGTTGTCGCCAACTTTTGTTTGATCTAGACCTTTGGTGCTCATTTTTCCTCCAATACTGGATTGGGCAGCGCTAAAATCGTTTAGTAAGGGCGGAGCTCAAACTCCTCACTGGCAATTATGCTCGGGACAGGGGCGAAGTCAAGCGATCCTTCGTAGGAATACGAAGAGAAATAATCTTGCACTGGCCGTCATAGCCAAGGATCATGCTGCGACCCAAAAGCGCAATCGTACATGCCCATTTTTGCAAACAGTGAACTCACCGCTATGAGCGGCTGAACGGCGCAGCGAAGAAATCTCAACGACAAGCCTTGAGGTAGAATAATGCCTCAAACAGATAGAGGAAGGAATCAAGAAATGCGTGTAAAACTCGTGGGCTCGGCCGTCTGCGCCTGGTTTGTGTGCAGCCTTAACGTGCCTGCCTTCGCCTGGTTCGACTTTGGCCACGAAGCGGTGGCGTGCATCGCCTACGGGAAACTTACTGCAAAAACCAAAGAGCGAGTCGACGGTTTGTTGAAGCTCAACCCTTATTACGATTCCTGGCTGGAAAACATCCGCGGCGCGGCGCCGAAGCAAGATAAGAAGATGATGATTTTCATGCTCGCCTCTACTTGGCCTGATGCAATCAAAAAAGATCAGCATTACAAAAGTGACGGTGCTGAAGCCGGAAACAAGCCAGACAGTCCGGAGTGTGCCAGAAACATCGGCTATTCTGACTTCCGCTTGCACAAATACTGGCATTTCGCAGATAACCCTTTCTCCACCGACAAAACTCCATTGCCACCATTGGTGGCACCAAACGCTGCCACAGAAATCGATCTAATGAGAGCTACGCTCGCATCTGATAGTGCCGACGAATTGAAATCATTCGATTTGACCTGGCTTATACATCTTGTTGGCGACGTCCATGAGCCGTTGCACTGTGCCAGGCGAGTCAGTAAAGATAGCCCGATGGGAGACAAGGGCGGCAATGATGTTAAATTGAAGAGCGACCCTGGTGGGCCGAAGAACCTCCATGAATTGTGGGATGGTGCTCCAGGTTCTGACCGATCTCTTGAGAGTGCTATGAAATACGCGCAGAGCTTGCCCGATGCCAACGCCAAACTTGCCGCCAAGCGTGATGCAAAGGTTTGGGTGCGCGAGGGGTTAGATCTGTGTCGCAAGAAGATTTATAAGGGACCAATCAAGGACGGACTCGGTCCATATGTTGTAAATGAACGCTATCGCAAACTGGCTGAGTCCACATCAGCACAGAGAGTGGAACTGGCCGGGGCTCGTTTAGCTAATTTACTGAATAGCGAATTGAAGTAGTTCGTCTCGCCAAAACCCATACGTAGTTACCCCATTGAAAGCGGGCGGCAGATTTTGTACATATACTCCTAACCCCAAGTCCTGCAGGAGAAAAAGTTATGTCTCATCAAGATGGCGTCATCGAGGCAGCTCGCACGATAGACAGCTCGTTAAGCAACAACAGCAACGATCGTGGCGCAGGGATAACTGAAGTAAATAACTACTTGACTCAGAATCCAACATTTGTAAGCAATTCTGATAGAGCGACAGCCCTTTCACAGCAAATGGCGAGTAGGGGAGACTTACCTGATACATTAATTGCCGAATTCTCTAAGTCTGCTAGTGATAGAGCCAATGATCCGCTGGCACAGCTGCTCTCAGGTCAGGCATCTTTCCTCGGCTCAAACGAGGCTGACATTCAGAAAAATGTTAAAGCTCTGGCGGAAGGACAAGCGGCTCGAGAAACATTGCGAGCGTTCACTCCTGACCAATGGAACGCGATATTTCCAGATGGCGCTGCCGGGCACGACGATGTTAAGACTGCACTAAAGGACACCAGTTTGAATCTGACAGCAGATCAAACCAAGGCGCTTACCGACCTCGATGCCAATTTCAGCCACCTGCAGTTTAGCGGATGGCATTTCTGGAACAACCCTCATCAAGTCACTCTCGATCGCTTGCAAGCAGATCTGGACGTCAAAAATAACGGCATCCGCGGCAAGGAACTAGCCTCTGTCGACGCTTTACAGACTCAAGCTCAGTCGACGCTGGCAGATGGAACAGTCAACGTCAACATAGAGAGTGGTGAAGGTTGGCAGAACGTGGCCGCCAAGGCGCTCGGTTATGACGTGCGGCTGAGAACCCAGGCTGACTGGCAGGCAGTGCCCCAAACGGACATCAACAAAATCTATGGACTGGCCAATTATTTTGCCCAGCAGAACACTTCGATGCTGAAACCAGGGCAACTTCAATTGCAAGTTCCTGACCAGTTTCAGACTAGCTAAAACGGCTCGGCAATGATTTACAGAGCCAAGCCGAGACTATGCTGAGCCAAGCCGAGACTATGCTGAGCCAAGCCGAGATTATGCTGTTACACCCTATCCTGTTACACCAAATTTGGTGATGTTATTGAAATCCAGCGATCTGGCTCAAACCATTGTTGGGTAAGGCTTTTAGCCCAACTGCCTTGTGCGTGAGATCTACATCAAATTTGGTGTAACGAGATAGGTGACTATGAGAGAAGTTATTCCTCTGGCGGGGGCTGACTCGAATGCCACCTTGCTTTCGAATCAACAACCTGAGGGCGCAAATCTTGGACTTGTTTTTGCTCGGCCATCCGTGATTTAAAAAATTTGCTGACATCACCCCATGCTGACGCGAGTACCAACGCAACAACGGCAGCAACCAAAAATGGAGAAATGGAGTCTAGCGTTCCCGCTAACTCTCCTAATGCACATAAACCTAGACAACGCATCGTGCAATCATCCAAAACTGAGGACTTTAAGCTAGTGTAGCATGTGAGGAAAACTCAAACCGGTCTGGCAGATTGCCAAACCGGGGCAGCCAATGAGATGATCGAATTGACGAACAGGATAAGAGAGCGAGTCAGCCAAATATTGGATGATCTTCGCGGTTCTTACTCCAGTGGTGCAATGAGTTTCATGAAATCTATCGCTTTGGTATTGTCCACGCTAGCAGCGCTTCTCGGCGCTGGAGTCGCTGATTGTCAACGCATGTGCCAAACGAAAATGAAATCATCGCATCATTCTACCTGTCGCCATTGATATTGAACTATCGATCTGATCGTAAGCAGCAGCGCAGCTACCAGTAGATACCAATTGATCCGTTCTGTGCGCGGGCGTGACACACCACATACGATGGCAGTAATTCCTGTTCGGCCACCAGTTGCAATTCCAACTGCACTCTCAACATAAGTCGTCAGGCTGGAAGTTCCTAAATCAGAACCTAGGACTGCACCTATCCCGTCGACGTACAATGCCTTCCATAAAGCAAAAAACCAAATCGACGCGGTCAACCTGGCCAATAAATTCCTTTACCGAGGCTTGAAATTGAAATGTCGATCGAATCTGATTCTCCTGTGACCAAGGACACGAGCCACGACAACGGAAGTGGTGCAATTCAAGCGCTGGACGAAGTGTGCATGCCGTGGATGAAACAGCATCAAAACCTCTATGACCCCAGCCGTGCCTTCGCTCTAGGCACCATTGGAGCAGCGATCGGTGCCACCTCCGAGATGAATTATTTCGTCCGGTGCTTTGGCTGAATTTGAACTCAATAAGCGATCGCGCTCCATGTCAAGTCCTGGACTGTCTGGAGCTGGCCTCGTAATTTCGCAGGGGTTGAAGTTGAGCGATTTTTGGAGAAATGTCTTGCAACATCAACCATCGCAAACGCTGAATCTTTGGGGCGTTCAGAATTGGTCAGCGCAGTTGAACTTTTTTCTGACAACACGACCCCCCATCCCTACAGGCTTCCAGCCAGTTGAAAGTGAGCGATTTTTAGAGAAATGTCGCTCAACATCAACCTGCATATTAGGCAACCCTACCCCGCGGAGTGCCCTCGCAAAATGAGGGCGCTGGCGAGGATTAAGAGGGTTTGGGCACTGAGCTTAGACGACGGCAGTTGTTGCGTCTGAGAACTGTCGCTGCAAGTTGGACAAGCGGGTCTGTCCACCGGGGCGATGGGCTGCAGTTTCGAGCGCCTTAATGCGATCAGGCTCTTTTGCTTTTGCCGCAGATGGAATCGATTTCAGCGTCTTCTCAGCACCGCCTGCTCCTTTCTGGTTAACCATATCGCAGACCTCGGCCAATCCGAGCTCGGTCTGGAAGCCGTACTTCTTCGCCAGTTTAATACCACCGTCCACCAACTGCCTGGACAACGCCACTTGCACATCCTGGAAATCATTGAGCGCTTTTTCAACATCCTGCACATGATTGACTTTTTTGTGTTTAGCATCCGTAAATCCTAGCAATGCGCTGAAATCTGCATGGCGGATGAAAGACTCGTTCACGGTAGCATGCAACGGATCGCTGACGTTATTGATCATCTTGCCGGCGTACGGACCAAAATCCTTGACGAACTTGCAGGGGTCATTCTGATACATGGCGCCCAACAAAACCGGAAGCTCGCCCACATGCTGGTTCCATTGCCTCATGCCAACCGACCAGCCAAAGCCAGCATCGTTGGTGGTGACAGTTGTAAGGTTTCCTTCGTTTCCGGCAACTGCCGCTACGATACGATCAGACAATTTGTGCATATCAAGCTGCTTCTTGAATATTTCAGGATCTATTGCCGATTGCGGCGCCGGCCCTTGACTAAGGCAGGTCCACGGCACTTCGCTCAATTGAGCTGGAAGGGGCATTTGAGGGTTTTTCGCACGAAACCATGACATCGTATCGCGAATAGTTTCTTCCTGCGCCAGCGGCAAGAAAAGTGGCGACCAGTGCACTTCATCAGCCTCGACGCCGATCTGGATGACACCGCTATTAGTGGCATTGGCCTTTTTGTCGGGATTTAGAACTAAGTTGCCCTGGCGGTCAAGGAAGAGATCGTCGACTGTGTCGAGCGGCCCTTTTTGGATTGCATGCGGGTTCCAGGCTGGCTGGCGATTGAAGTCTAGATCATCTATTTTGATTACTTCACCAGGCCTGACTAAGTGCGCCTGCACTTGCTTGGCGTGATCCAGCAAGTCTTGTACTGCTGGATTGGCTTGCACCTGGTGGGGGCTGTTGTCACCTTTCGCGGCCACCGATTGGTCTGGTCTAGTGGTAGAAGCAGGTGGCACTACCGCCGCCGATTGTCCGTCAGAGGCCGCAGCCACGGGTGCTGCCTGAACCTGACTATCGGCGAGAAGGATGCGTCCTGTCTCTTGATCATTAATTGCGAAAGCACTTCCTGCAAACCGCGGAGCGCTAATATCATCTGGACCAGTTCGCGACATAATTCTAATTTCTCCACGGGCTATAAGGAGATATACACGGGGTTGGAATGATTTTTCCATGAAGCGACCAAATTCGCCATGGGAAAGATACGTGTCGCTGGGAATACCACGCAGTGCTATCGCATTCGCTCTACGAAGGATTGCTGGGCGCACATCTTGATACCGAATTTGGTGCCACACATTTGCGCGCTACGCCGGCAAGTCACATCCAGCGGACAAGCACGCCACGACGGCACACACAACGGCACACGGGCACAGATTCTATGTTTCTACTCTGGCAGCGAGACTATTAATAGCCGCACAAACCATGGCTGTGGAATCCAGTGTTGCCCCAACCGACTTGCCGCAGCATGCCACCGACGCCGCCGTTGTTGAGGAAAGTGCTGAGCAGCACTGCCGTGCCTGCCATACCGATCGCTTGCTCCACCGCCCTGGGATCGGAACCTGCGTTCATGCCGTTGTTATACATTCCGTTCTGGTTCATGCCGTTGGCGTACATTCCGTTCTGATTCATGCCGTTGGCGTACATTCCGTTCTGGTTCATGCCGTTGGCGTACATTCCGTTCTGGTTCATGCCGTTGGCGTACATTCCGTTCTGGTTCATGCCGTTGGCATACATTCCATTAGGCATTGCGCGCCCGTTCATATTGGAGTAACCAGGCATGTGAGAACCGTTCATCTGGGCGTTCACACCCATACTGTTCGTCTGATACCCATTCATCTGCATGCCATTCTGCATGCCGTTGGGGGTCATGTTATTAGTTTGGTAGGCGTTCATACCGTTCATGGACATGCCATTTGCGTTATTCATCTGTATCTGGTTGGATGTATTCATCTGTATCTGGTTGGATGCGCCGGTCATACCCATTTGATTGCTGGAGTTGACTGATGTGCTCACACCGGCGGATAGAAAGGATGGATGCGCAAGGGTGCTCTCATCGACAATGTCGACACTTTCAAGATGCTTCGAGGCTGCGACTTCATCAGCGCTCATCCGATTAGCAGATTGCGCGATGACTGCCATCGGACATAAGTTCGATAAGATTAGGCAACCAGAAAGTACGGCTAGAGTTGTGCGGGACATCATGGGTCACCTCCTGGGAACCAATCCTAGAACAAGAGTGCAAATCCATCTATGGTAGGAGTACGTAGACGCGGGCTGCTAAACTTGGCGTCTCTTCCACCTTCACCTCCTTTCCTATACTCCGAGGTCCTATGCAAACGAAAGTCTGTGGTTTGATCGTTCTCTTGTCCGTCTCCATATCAACAGCGCAGGCGCAATGCTCGAAGTGGGAGAAGCTGAGCGAATCTGGTCAAAAGGCTCTTGATTCTGGTAACTTCAAACGAGCCGAGCCGATTTGGGTAAGAGCGGTCAAAGAAGCCAAAAATTGCGGCGACACCGATCCATCGGCACTGGGCACCAGCTTGAAAAGGTTGGGCGAAGTCTACATGAAGACTTCTAAGTTTCCGCTCGCCGAATCCACCCTCAAACAGGCGGCGGACCAGCTCAAAACAGCTGGAAAAGAAGATGCGGATCTCAGCGCCGACCTGGCGGAACTCGGCAAGAGCTATCGCAGCATCGATTTCATCAACGATGTCAAACCGGCTGTTGCTGATTTCTTCAAACAAGCGGGCGTAAATTCGATCGGAATTCTGAGATTGGCCCAGGATCAAGGCAGCCGCATAGTGATGAATTTAGGCAAGAAATTCACACAGAAGATCGACAATCCTGATGTCGATCACGTCGGTCTGGATAAGGTTGTCAGCTTTGATATCGTCCAGGAACCTGATGGCGCCTTGATGATTTCCAAGATCAAAGGCTTGAAGGTGCGGGCAAAGTTGTGGGCGACCATTGTCAAATCGCACGTCAAACCGAAAGAAGCGGAACCTTCTGCAGAGGTGACAGCTCAGGCCATGGGGATCTCTAAAACCGTTTCCTGCAAGCTGCCGTCTGATGTCATTGATCCAATCAACATTTTTGTCGCCAAAATCAATGACTTCACGGGTGGTCAGAGCAGTCCTGCACCGACTACACAGACACCGACCAATCCATCCTCAACCACAGCGACCAATCCTTCCGCGACTACACAGACCAGTCCTGCCGCGACTACACAGACACCGACCAATCCATCCTCAACACCGGCCAATCCAACCACCACCACCCCATCGTCGACCACCTCAACCACCACAGATGCAAAGCCCTTCAACTCCCATGAATAGGCTGCAGGCGAGCCGCCTCGGCGCCAAGATCATCAGTTCCAGTTGAGGGTCCAGTTGCTGCTATTTTCATAAGGCTCTAGCGGACATGGAATTGAGCCTTCGAGCTGCATCGTAGGAATGCCGTTGTTCACCGTAGGCGGTGCCCATTGAAAGTCTTGAGGTTGAATATCGAAGTTCATTAGTTCGGTTCCGTCCGGATCGGTAAAACGAAGTTGGTATCCCTTAACGCTAGTGACGAATTTATCCAAAACCTGTTGCGGGCCAACCATTGCCACACGTACGTTGATCTGGTCTTGTGTCCATGAGGTCTTCAGGCAGACTTCGACGGCGGAGCCTTCGATTTTCACTGGCGCCCAGGTTTTCAACTCTGCTGCTTTCTGCAGCCGGGGGGAAAGATGGGCGCCATCTTGCTGCCCTCCCCCTTCGCCGGAGGCACTTTGCTGCACATCGTGGAGCAGAAAACCCCGTCGCGGCCCGGAGCGCGCAGGGGCGCTTTGCTGAGGCGGTGAGGGTTTCTTGACCGGATGAGCAGGCAACTGATATTCGGCAGGGGCAGCCGGATTAGAATCGAATTTAACCTCAGCATGTTTTGATCCGTGTCCTGATGAAGAGCATCCTCCCAATGCGGCAAAAGCCAAGCAAAGTTGAAGTGTCGTCCACATTACACATTTGCCGTTCAATCTCACAATTTTTCCTCTACTAAGGTCCGCAGTCACCACTATTATGAGGCTACCAGTTTAACTGGGGCTCTAATTTGCGCAGAATTACGTATTGCATTAAACAAGGAACGGAAAGAATATGAATGGACAGCAATGCTGTCCCGTTTCTAGCAACAAAAAGGTATATCAAATTGGCAGGACCTAATGGCGATTCAGCTCTGAATATTGGGCACAACGATTCTCTTCAAGCAACCGCAGATCAGCAAGCTCTCAGCCAAAATATCCAGTCCATGGCAGCTCCGACTGGGAAGTGGAACAAGTTTGTTGCTACAACCGAAGAAGGAATCAAAGACATTCCTGCCGGGCTCTTGCATACGATTGAAAATCCCTTGGGTCTGATTGAGAACGCAGCAATCTCCATCGGTATGGGAGCAGCAGCAAAGATTCTTTTGCCTGAAGCTGGTCCATTAGGAAAGTTGTTTGCCGTAGGGCTGGGTGTTTATTTTGCCGAACAAACGGCGGTGCCCGTTTATCAGGCATACAAGACTGGCTTGAACGCGAAAACAATGGGCGATATTCAAACTGCCGGCACTAAGCTGGGCGACTCAGTAGCAGGTCTGGCCATCAATTTGCCAATCGGCATATACGGATACAAATACGGCGCCGGAATAGGCGAGTCAATAATGGCTTCTCCAAAGATGGCAGGATTTGCCGAGTACAAGGCAGGTATAGTCAATCCAATTAACGATGCTATGTCCTCTGGAATTAAGTCAGCCAAGGCTGGCGTTCTCGGCCTTTTTGGTAGGGACGCGAGTGCTGCGCCAACTATCCAGGACCACGCCCAAGCGATTGTCAACCAGATGTTGAAAGGCAAAATCGAAGCGACCGACAAGCCATTGGGCCTCGATCCCTCTCACATGGACACAAGCGTCAGCCCCGGCGACAACTTCGACGAATACGCCAACGGCAAATGGGAAAAGGCCACCAAGATCCCCGGTGATCAAAACCAGTGGGGAACTTTCAATCAAATGATCAAACGATCCAACCAATCGGTGCACGGAATTTTGGAAGAAGCGGCAAGTGATACCACGGCGGCTCCTGGAAGCAAGGCTCAAAAAATGGGCGACTTCTACACCTCAGGTATGGACGAAGCAAAAATTGAAGCTGAAGGCGCTAAACCACTGGCTCCAAGCCTGGCGAAAATCGATGGCATAGAAAATCTCAGTGATCTGACAAGAGTAGTCGCTGACATGCATGGTACCGGAAATGATGCCATGTTCAGTGTCACCGGAAGCTGGGATCCTGCCGACAGCAGTAAGATGCTCGCCACCGCCACCCAGAGCGGTCTCTCCATCCCGCGCGACTTCTATATCGACGATGGTCTTAAGAGCAACGTCTTGAAAATGGGGCTGCAAACCCACATTGAAAAAATGTTTACGCTACTTGGTGATGATGCCGACGCCGCTAAGCTGAAAGCGAGCCAAGTTATGAATGTCGAATCGAAGTTGGCTAATGTGACAGTTCCGGACGAAGACCTTAGAGATCCGGTTGGCATTTATCACAAGATGCCAGTGGCAGACCTGCAAAAGCTCACTCCGAACTTCGACTGGACGACCTATCTGAAGGGCAGAAATTTGGGTGATGTGACTGAGGTCAATGTGACAACACCAGATTACTTTAAGAGTCAGAACGGTCTATTGACTGACATTCCGTTGTCTGACTGGAAGGCTTATCTGAGTTTCCGCCAGGTGAACGCTGCCGCACCATATCTTTCTTCCGACTTTGTCAATGAGCACTTCGATTTCTTTGGCAGGCAACTCAAAGGTGCTCAGACCATTGCTCCCCGATGGGAGCAAGTGGTCGGCAGTGCTAACGACAGTTTGGGCGAAGCTGTTGGCGAGAAATATGCGGAGCGAAACTTCTCACCTGAAGCCAAAACCAAGATGATTGATCTGGTTGGCAAGCTTAAGGATGCTATGAGAGAAGCCATACATAATTCTGACGGGTTGGCTGATTCAACTCGCGCGGCAGCCCTGGAAAAAATCGACAATATGGGTGTGAAGATTGGCTATCCGGATAAGTTTAAAGACTATGCCGGTCTGCAAATAGATAAAGATTCGTATTTCGATAACGTCATGCGTGCCAAGCAATTTGCTGTTAAGGACAACATCTCATCGATCGGCCACCCTGTCGATAGATCTGTCTGGAGCATGAATCCTCAGACAGTGAACGCCTATTACGAGCCCAGTATGAACGAGGTTGTTTTTCCAGCGGCAATTCTCCAGCCACCATACTTTGATCTGCTGGCCGACGATGCCACCAATCTTGGTTCCATTGGTGCCACGATTGGGCACGAGATAACTCACGGGTTCGATGATGAGGGAAGCCAGTACGACTTTAAAGGCAATTTGAAAAAGTGGTGGACTCCTGCAGACTTTGAACACTTCATGAAGAAGATCCAGCAGATTCGCGATCAATATTCCGGGTATTCAATTGAAGGTGACGCAGGTGAGAAGATCCACGTCAAGGGTGACAATGTCTCCGGTGAAGCAGCTGCAGATCTTGGGGGCGCCAATATCGCTTATGCAGCCCTGCAAAAAATTCTGGGAGATAGCCCCAGAGTGCCGGATGCCAATGGATTCACGCCAGAACAGCGATTCTTCATTGCCTTTGGGCAGTCGTTTGCCACCAAATACACACCAGAAGCCCTGCTAGCCCAAGTAGAAGGCGATGAGCATCCGCCGGATTTCATGAGAGTCAACGGCACGGTAGGCAATATGAGTGCCTTTGCAAAAGCCTTCGGACTGAAGGACACTGCACCAGTCATGGTGCCTCCAGACAAGAGAACTAACCTCTGGGAACCCACCGGCCACTAGCTAGAGTGAAAGAATCTGGACGGAGGGTCATTTGTGAGCCGGTGCCAATCAATTGAATGCCCATGTCCCTAAAATCGTGATCCGTATCGTCATTTGTCTGGCAGTGGCTGTTTCACTGTTGGGCGCAGCGTACATGTATTGGACTACGACTCCTCTTTTCGCTTTCCAGGAAGCTGCTCTGGCTGTGAGAGACCACGATTTGGAAAAGTTTCAGAAATACGTCGATGCTCAGAAATTAGTAGATGGCGCCCTGGATGACGTGTTGATCAATCCAATTGAACAGATGCCTGGATTATCGGAGATGGGCAGACGTGTGGCTATAGCAGCAATTGGGAATTCAGTGAGACCAGCTGAAAGAACACTCTTAAGACAAATCGACGTGTATGTCTCCGGCACCCGTCAATTCTCCGCTTTGCCGCGAGAAGAGAATGTGTTCTACACGGAATCAACTCAGCGAATGCTTGCAGAGTCCCATCCTTATACGTTAGTAAGTTACAACACGCTTGTGAGTTACAACACTACCGGGGATCTGGGCAACGTTCTTTCGCAGACACGACAAGAGGTAAGCGGTGAATTTGAGAAATTTAAAAAGACAGCATATGAGCGCATGCAGAGCTATGCGCTCAACCATCAACACGGGATTGTCGGGCGCATGCTCAACATGGCGAAAGACCCGAGGCAAGCTAACATGAGCGAGCTGTTGAGCGAGTATGGAATGACTCGGGAAAACTTCAAAGGACTGGCCTACTGTCGCACCACTGATGATGGCACTGGTGAAGACTGCAAGACTGGATTCAAGTTCTTAAGCCCGAAAGTAGAGGATGAAGTGATTCTGGAGGTAGAGCTGACAAAGAAGACAGGCAACTGGCAGGTGGTGCGTCTCTCAAATTTGGAACAGCTCATTGAGGAGCTTGATCCGTCCTATGCAAGCGACTTTCAAGGGCTCATCCGAACCTCTGTGCAGGGCATCAATTCCCAATCTGTCAAAAGTGAAGTCAACGTGATGACGAAAAGAATCACGGAAAGTGGTGCCTTCAAGAATTTGCTGCAAAAACTGGCGAGATAATCGCTCTGGTTGTCGGGAACGGTCTATGAAGTCAACCTGCACACAAACCTTTTTCGCTACTGTTCGGGGTTGCCCACTACTGCTTCGGAGGTGAGGGCACAACATCTAATCTACAATCGCTTAAGATCCTGCGCATTTTCCGACATAATGATGCGTTACTTGCGCCTGCGGCCCAGATAATCGAGGAAAAAGTATGACATACGATGCACTTCGCGATACAAAATTTCCCCTTATAAACGGAGCTGGTGAGATCCCGGCTGTTGGATTTGGCACACTTTTCGACAAAGATCCCACAGTCACAACACAAGCGGTTAAGGACGCGTTGGAAGTAGGATTTCGCCATATCGACTGCGCAGAACGCTACCGAAATGAGGAAATGGT
>Ga0182024_10002461_pt1 | contig 45803 bp, 40 predicted proteins | sample P32metaG_FD_120480 | JGI IMG/M metagenome (GOLD analysis project Ga0182024, IMG submission 120480) | Permafrost microbial communities from Stordalen Mire, Sweden - P3-2 metaG (Illumina Assembly) | ecosystem: Environmental > Terrestrial > Soil > Wetlands > Permafrost | place: Sweden: Stordalen... | reverse complement strand
TACAACCCGCATCGGCGTCATTCCGCACTCGACTATCTGTCGCCGATCAACTACGAAAGGACGCATAACTCACAACCACCAAACCCAAACTCCTCACCCTCCACCGAAACGGGGTAACTCCAATGCATCAAGCGGCGATTATCGAAAGCATTTAGTCAAACGCTCATTGAACTGCGAGCGGCCGACGCGCTGTCCACGGTCGCAGATAGCTCGGGCACGTCATTCAGTTGACGCGCGTAAAGACGCGGACATTCGTGAAAGCTCTAGGAAGAACGTACAGCACGGCAGCCGTGAGTGACGAGAAAAGTCCAGTGTTTCCCGTGAACATCTCAGAATTCCTCAAGAACCAGGTGGTTGGCAGAAGTCGCCTATTGAAAGCGCTTTAGGTCCTAGCGATTCAAACTACACACGCCAAACCTTATTTCGTTCCCTGGGTAACACAATTGAGGGTTCGCGGCATTTATCTAGTGTCAGCGGATGACCGATGAGATAGAAGTATATGAGTGCGTCAGCCGATCTGAAACCAAATCAGCATAGCCAATCAACGCGGCCGATAGTCGTCGCATGTTTTTTTCTTTTGATCTGAGCGGTTTGGTGATCTATCTTCGGAGCGGCTCCTATGAACAACCACGAGGCCGATCCAAAGAACAACTTCGCTACGCTCGTCGAGATGCTTCGATGGCGGGCTGCGCATCAGCCTGAGCAGCGCGCTTACACCTATCTGATTGATGGGGAAACAAAAGGCGGCCATTTGACCTTTGCGGAGCTGGATCTCCAGGCCCGTACGATTGCTGCGATGCTCCAACACCGCGATGCGCGCGGGGAACGCGTGCTCTTACTCTATCCAACCGGACTTGAGTTCATCCCAGCTTTCTTCGGTTGTCTATATGCCGGGGCGATCGCCGTTCCACTACCGCCACCCAATCACGCCCAACCGCATCGCACGCTTCCTCGGCTCCGCTCCATCATCAATGATGCGCGACCGTCGATAGCGCTGACTATCTCATCGATCCTTGCGAAGATTGACGGCCTGCTCAGCCTGGCTCCGGAACTCATAAAGATTAGCTGGGTCGCGACCGATAGCTTGAGCGCGCGGCGCGAATGGCAAGACCCCGCAGTCATCGAGGAGACACTCGCGTTACTCCAGTACACTTCAGGATCCACTGCGACGCCGAAGGGTGTGATGATCAGTCACGGCAACCTCCTGCAAAACTCGGCCTATATCAATTCACTCTTTGATTTGCCGTCCGAGATCACATCGGTTACATGGCTACCGGCCTTCCATGACATGGGACTGACTAATGGAATTATCCAGCCGCTATATAAAGGCCGTAACTGCTACCTGATGCCGCCGCAATCTTTTCTGCAACGGCCGATACGTTGGCTGCAGGCCATTTCGCGCTCGAAAGCCACTATCAGCGGAGGACCTAATTTCGCGTATGAGCTATGCGTCCGCAAAATCACTGCGGAGCAGCGCGAAGGTCTCGATCTCAGCAGTTGGAAGGTCGCGTACAACGGCGCCGAGCCGGTCCGCGCCGACACCATGAAGCGATTCGCGGAAAGTTTTGCCTCGTGTGGTTTTCAGGCAAGTTCCTTCTATCCGTCGTATGGACTCGCCGAGGCTACGCTGTTGGTCTCGGGAGCATCGTTTAGTGAAAAGATGCTTCGCACGGTTGAGGGATCGGCGCTGGAACAGAATCGCGTCGTGGAAGCGTCGGAACCGAAGCACAATGTTCGCACGCTGGTTGGGTGCGGCCGTGCGATGCTCGATACCAAGATCGTCATCGTCAACCCGGAAACATTGACGCCATGCCCATCCGATGGAGTAGGCGAGATATGGGTCTCCGGTCCGAGCGTGACTTCGGGCTACTGGAACAAACCGGAAGAGAGCGAGCGGGTTTGCCGCGCTTTTCTGTCGGGTACTGGAGAAGGGCCATTTCTCCGTACCGGAGATTTGGGCTTCCTTAGAGACGGGGAGCTGTTCATCACCGGCCGCTTGAAGGATCTGATTATCATCGGAGGCCGCAATCTCTATCCGCAAGAAATTGAGCTGACTGTGCAGCAGAGTCATCCCGCGGTGAGGCCCGCTTGTTGCGCGGCGTTCTCGGTCGATGTCGCGGACGAAGAACGCCTGATTGTCGCCGCCGAAGTGGAACCTTGCTACCAGCCGAATCCGCATCCGACTAACGGAAATGGAAATGGGAACGGAACCTCGCGTCCGCAATCCAACCGGCGCCTGGCGCTCGATGTCGACGGGATGGTTCGTACTATCCGCCGAGCGGTCGCCGAAGAATATGACGTGCGGGTGCACGCGGTTTTGTTGCTGCGGGCTGGCAGTATTCCTAAAACGTCCAGCGGCAAGCTTCAACGTCGTGCATGCCAGGCCGGCTTCCTAAACGGGACGCTCGCAAAGCTATGAGGAATCAGTAATGGGCGCGAATCTCAGCAGCGGCGATTTACCTAAACCGTCGATGGTGCCTGAGAGTGCTCAATCGAAAACCTTCAGCGCGGACGTGATCGAAAAGTGGCTGATGGCCAAGCTCTCGAATCTGCTCGGCGTCGAGCCTCACGAGATAGACGTCCGGGAACCATTCGCCAGTTACGGTATGGGTTCAACGGAGGCGGTCGGCCTTTCCGGAGAACTCGCTGACTGGCTTGGACGAAAAGTCCCGGCCGACTTGGCCTACGAGTATCCCACTATCGAAACACTCGCCCGGCATTTAACAGGCTCAGCAGACGACTCATCTTCAGGCAACGGGCTTGACCCTCAGCGGTTGATGGATTCGGAGCCGATCGCGATCATCGGAATCGGCTGCCGGTTTCCCGGCAGCAGCGGTCCGGAAGCATTCTGGCAGTCTATCCGGGATGGAGTGGACGCGATCACGGAAGTTCCCGCGGACCGCTTCAATCTCGGCGACGTTTACGATCCCGATCCAACTGTCCCGGGCAAGATAAACACGCGATGGGGTGGTTTTGTCGATCAGGTGGATCAGTTCGATCCGCAGTTTTTTGGCATCTCGCCGCGCGAGGCGGCGCGCATGGATCCTCAGCAACGTCTGTTGCTGGAAGTGACTTGGGAAGCATTGGAGGATGCGGGGCAGGCACCAGAAAAGATTTCGGGCAGCCGGACCGGCGTATTCATCGGAATCTCGAATAACGATTACGGCCGCACTCAGTTCAGCGATTTAAGCCGGATCGATGCCTATGCGGGCACCGGCAACGCGCTTAGCATCGCCGCCAATCGGATCTCGTACTTATTTGACTTTCGCGGACCGAGCCTCGCGATCGATACAGCCTGTTCATCGTCACTGGTCGCAGTCCATTTAGCGTGCACCAGTCTGCGCAATGGGGAGTCGACGCTTGCGGTGGCCGGCGCCGTGAACCTGATCCTGTCGCCTGCCATCACGATAAATTTCACTAAAGCCGGAGTCATGGCACCGGACGGGCGCTGCAAAACCTTCGATGCGAGCGCGAACGGCTACGTCCGCAGCGAAGGCGCCGGCCTGATCGTGCTGAAGCCACTGTACCGCGCGATTGTCGACGGTGATCCCATCTATGCCGTCGTTCGGGGTAGTGCGGTGAATCAGGACGGCCGCAGCAACGGGCTCATGGCGCCGAATCCCATCGCCCAGGAAGCGGTCTTGCGCGAAGCGTATCGACAAGCGAACGTTTCGCCCGGCGACGTGCAATACGTCGAGGCGCATGGCACCGGCACCTTGCTTGGCGATCCGATCGAAGCGAAAGCGCTGGGCAAGGTGATGGCCACCGATCGTCCGTCCGGGCGGCTGTGCGCGATCGGCTCGGTCAAGACCAACATCGGACATTGTGAAGCCGCGGCAGGCATCGCGGGACTGATAAAGGTGGCCCTTGCGCTCAAGCATTCGGAGATCCCGGCGAGCCTCCACTTCCAGGAACCTAATTCTCATATACCGTTTGATGAGCTCTCGATCGGGGTGCAGACCAAGCCCGGTCCGTGGTCCGCTGAGAACGGCCCACCATTGGCGGGTGTCAGTTCATTCGGGTTTGGCGGGACCAATGCTCATGTGGTTCTGCAGCAGGTGTATGAGTCGCCGATTGAGAGTGACGAAATCGGTGCCGACAAGTCTTGTCAGCTTCTGCCACTTTCAGCGCGTAGCCCTGAGGCACTTCAGGCCGTCGCGCGTAGCTATCAGCACTTTCTAGCAACCTCGGAATTATCGCTGAAGGACATTTGCTACAGCGCGAGCGTGCGGCGAAGTCATCATAACTATCGCCTGGCCGTGGCCGGCAATTCGTCGCAACACCTTATCGAAGGCCTGGAGGCTTTCCTTACGGGAGAGACTCGGGCCGGTCTCTCTTGCGGTCGCAAAGCTTCGACTAGCCGCAGAAAACTGGTGTTCGTTTTTTCCGGGCAAGGCTCCCAATGGTTCGGCATGGGTCGGACGCTGTTGCACCAGGAAACTGTCTTCCGCGACATCATCGAACGATGTGCACTGGCGATGCGGCCATACACCGATTGGTCGTTGATCGATGAGCTCGTCGGCATCGACGCGGCTAAGTCGCGGTTGAACGAAATCGATGTAATCCAGCCGGCCCTGTTCGCGATCCAGATCGCGTTGGCAGCGCTATGGCGTTCATGGGGTATCGAACCGAATGCAGTCGTGGGCCACAGCATGGGTGAGGTCGCGGCCGCTTATGTCGCCGGCGCGCTCAGCCTCGAAGATGCGGCACGAGTCATTTGTAGCCGGAGCGTCTTGGTCAAGCGCACCATCGGACACGGAGCAATGGCGTCGGTGGAGCTCTCCCTCGAAGACGCGCGCGGCGCTATCGCCGGCTACGAAGATCGCGTTTCCATCGCAGTCAGCACCAGTCCCGCGTCCACTGTGCTGTCGGGCGATCCGACCGCCCTAGCCGAGATCGTCGAACAACTGCACCGCCGAGACATCTTCTGCCGGATGGTGAAGGTGGATTTTGCCTCGCATAGTCCGCAGATGGATCCGCTGCGCGGTGAGTTGTTGCAAGCCCTGGAAGAAGTACGGCCCCATACCGCATTAGTGCCGATTTATTCGACCGTGCTGGATTCTGTCGCTACTGGATCGGAGCTCGATGCGCTCTACTGGGCGCGCAACCTCAGGGAGCCGGTGCTTTTTTCAGCTTCGGTTCAACGATTGCTCGAAGATGGTCATGACATTTTCCTCGAAATCAGCGCTCATCCGGTTCTGCTCAGCGGAATTCAGCAAGGGCTTCATCACTCGGGCAAAGAAGGCACAGTGCTTCCTTCGATTCGGCGCGATGAAGACGAGCATACTGTCATGGTCCGAACGCTGGGCTCCCTTTATAGTTCCGGATATCCAGTTGATTGGAGCCGGGTCTATCCTGAGCGGCGTGCCTGCGTCCGACTGCCTTCGTATCCCTGGCAGCGACAACGTTGTAGGTTGGATGCCAGCGCTGATAGGAACCATCAATCGGAGCAACGCGCGGATAACTCGGGCGCGAAATATTCTCTTTTGGGCCGCCATTTCAAATCGGCCGAGTCGGCGGGAACCCACTATTGGGAAGGCCGATTGGACAAGCAGGCGTTGTCCTTCCTCGATGACCATCGCATCGAGGGGATCGCGGCCTTGCCGGCGTCCGTATATGTCGAGATGGCATCGGGCGCCGCGCGCGAGGCGCTTGGATCGCGAGCGGCCGCGATAAAGGATATCGAATTTCACCGGGCGCTTTTCCTGCCCGATGGTGCAATTCCGACGATTCAAGTGATCCTTGCCCCCGCGGCGGACCGAACAGCATCGTTTCAAATTTACAGTTGTTCCGCGGGATCTGAGCAAGCCGCTAAGTCTTGGATTCTACATGCTTCGGGAAAGGTTGCTCCTCAAGAGGACCCTGACTTCGTTCCTATTGCGGAAGAAGAGTCGCTTCCTGAGTTCCAGCTGCGATGCTCGGAGAAAGTCTCTGGAGACGACTACTATCGACAGCTTAGCGAAAATGGAATCCAGTACGGATCTTTTTTCCAGAGCGTTACTCAGTTGTGGGTAGATGGAAAGAACGTTCTGGGCGAACTGCGGATTCCAGGTGACGCGGAGAGTGACTTCAGTAGCTATCAGCTTCATCCAGCGGTTATCGATGGATGCTTACAGGTCCTCGGAGCGGCAATAGCTATAGAAGCAAAGCAAACCGGTAAACCAGGCATCTACGTACCGATCCGCGTCGACCAGATTCGCCTCCACCGCCGGCCCGGCGCACACCTATGGTGTCGCGCGGGGGTGCTCGACGAAGATGCGCATGGCATCGTTGGAGAGCTACGACTCATCGATGAGGCAGGACAAGTAGCTATCGAGATACAGGGAGTACATTTCGAATCGCTGGGCAAGGATATCCGCAGCGGTCTCGAGGAGAATCTCGATGGCTGGCTCTATGAGCTTAAGTGGCAGCCTAAAGCGCGCGTGGTAGAAAGTTCGTCGTCAGCTAGTCCGGGAAGCTGGGTGATCTTTGCCGATTGCGGTGGCGTGGGACAGTCCTTGCAGCAAAAGTTGGAAGCGCAAGGAGAACGGGTCACTCTCGTATCGCGAGGCATAGCGTACGAGTGCGCCGATAGCAGATATGTTCGCATCCGAGCCGATCGGACCGAAGACCTCAGACGACTTTTCGAGAGCGCGATGGTTTCCCATCAGCCATGCCGTGGAATTGTATATCTGTGGAACCTGGACGCTTCACTTAGCGAAGATGCCACACCGGCTTCTATGGAAGGGGCACAGACTCTCGGCTCCGTAGGTGTCTTACACGTAATGCAGGAGATGGCGCGCGCACAATGGCGCGAATCACCTCGTCTATGGTTGGTCACGCGCGGAGCTCAGGCAGCGGGCGAGAGTTCTCTACCTCTGAACCTGGCTCAAGCGCCTTTGTGGGGACTAGGTCGAGTTATCGCTCAGGAACATCCTAATTTTTGGGGTGGGTTGGTGGACCTGGAGCCCAAGTCCTCGCGCAATGACGCAGCTCATCAACTGTGGGATCAAATCTTCCGCCCCGATGGAGAAGATCAGCTTGCCTTCCGGCATGGACAGCGGCTGGTGGCGCGACTCGCTCGAAAGCGTCAATCCAGCGTCCGCGAAACTCCGCTGCGATGGCGTTCTGACGCCAGCTATCTGATAACCGGAGGTCTTGGCGACCTAGGTTTGATGGTAGCTCGCTGGATGGTAGTGCAGGGAGCTCGCCGCTTGATTCTGTTGGGACGCACGAAGCTTCCGCCGCGCTCAAAATGGAACATCATAGAGGCCGGGACTCGCTCAGCTCGGCAAATCGCGGCGATTCGGGAACTCGAAGACCTAGGTACCAGTGTGCATCTGGTTTCAGCGGATGTGGCGGACGAAAAACAGTTGAGCGCTTTTGTCGAACAGTATCGCGTTGAAGGTTGGCCTCCCATCCGTGGAGTGGTGCATGCGGCGGGAGTGTTGGAGGATCGATTACTGTTACAACTTGACGGCGCCGCGATGAATAAGGTTTTGCGCCCAAAGATGATCGGCGGCTGGCTCCTTCATCGTCTGCTGCGCGACGCTCCGCTAGATTTCTTCGTAGTCTTCTCTTCCGCGGGTTCACTGATGGGCCAGCCCGGTCAGGGCAACTATGCTGCCGCCAATGCCTTTCTCGATGCGCTAGCTCATCATCGAAGAGCCCTAGGCCTGCCCGCCCTGAGCATCAACTGGGGCGCATGGGCAGAGTCTGGTTTTGCGCAAACCGCTGGCGGCAGGCTCCTGACCAAGCGCCTCGCGCTGCTGGGAATCACCGCCATGCCGCCAACGCGAGCGCTCGAAGTGATGGGGCGGCTGCTGGGCGAAGACGCGACGCAGGTAGTGGCGGTTCCAGTAAACTGGCTTAAATATCGCGAGCTCTATCCGCCTGGTACTGAGTCAGCGCTGCTCTCTCAACTTGCCGATGAAGAAGCCGCCAGTCCCTTGCAAACCGTGCGGCCGGAAGAAAAACGCGGAGCGATCCTGGACGCGGATCCGGCGCACCGCGCCCAACTGCTGCAGGCCTACGTCAGCGAGCAAGTGGCTCGTGTGCTCGGGCTCTCGGCCTCGCAACTGGATATACAGCAGCCGCTGACCAACCTCGGACTGGATTCCCTGATGGCGGTCGAGCTCAAGAATCGCATCTCCGCGGATTTGGGCATCAACGTGCCGATGGTGAAATTTCTTCAAGGCTTCAGCGTCGTGCAAGCGGCCACTCAGCTCCTGGATCAACTAACAACACAGTGCGAGGCCCCCTCAGATCCGAAGCCCTCGGCTCTTATGCAGGGGCGAGAGCGGGAGCACGACGCTATCGATCGAGCTTTGTTATCAAACCTCGACCAGCTTTCCGATGAGCAAGTCAATTCGATGCTCATAGAAATGTTGACCAAAGATGCGGTTACGTAGTGAGTCATGTATCTAATCGAATCGCCGATCTCTCACCCGCGGAAAAGCGCGCCCTTCTTGCGGATCTCCTTCGAGAGAAAAATCATCAGGCGGAGTCACTCTATCCACTCTCCTATAATCAGCAGGGGATATGGTTTCTGTCCCAGCTCGCTCCGGACAGTATGGTTTACAATGTCAGCTTTGCGGCGCGAATCAGCTCCGGGCTAAATATCCCGGCCTTGCGGCGATCGTTTCAGGCGCTAGTCGATCGCCATCCCTGTTTGAGGACAACCTTCTCCGTACACGGTGGGAAGCCTTCGCAACAGATACATCAACACGCGAAGGTCCACTTCGAAGAGACCGATGCTTCAGCATGGTCCCGCGATGAGTTGGTTCCTCGGTTGACCGACGAAGCGCATCGTCCTTTTGACCTCGAGCGGGGTCCCTTGCTTCGGGTGAATGTTTTCACGCGCTCCCCGCAGGAACACTTCCTGTTGCTGGTGGTACATCACATCGTGATCGATTTCTGGTCGCTCGCGATACTTCTGAATGAGCTGGGCGCGCTGTACCCCGCGGAAGTAGCCGGCATGCCGACGGCATTGCCGCCGCCCGCTTTGCAATACACTGACTATGTCAGGTGGCAATCTGAAATGTTGGCAGGCGCGGAAGGTGAGCGCTTGTGGGCCTACTGGCAGAGACAATTAGCCGGTCGATTACCGGTGCTGGATCTGCCGACCGATCGTCCGCGGCAGCCGATCCAGACGCATCGCGGCGGCTCGTATGACTTTAACCTGAACGACGAATTGAGCGGGCAACTAAAGGCGCTCGCGAAAGCCCAGGGCGCAACCCTCTATGTGGTCATGCTCGCGGCTTTTCAGACGATGCTTCATCACCTGACCGAGCAGGATGATCTGGTGGTGGGCTCTCCTGTGATCGGCAGGAGCCGAGCCGAATTCGAAGGGATCGTCGGTCTTTTTACCAATCCGGTTTTTTTGCGGGTCAATCTTTCCGGCAATCCGACTTTCCGGGAGTTCATAAGCCAGGTTCGTCACACGGTGTTGGCGGCGCTGGAGCATCAGGACTACCCCACGCTGCTGCTGGTCGAACGACTGCGGCCGGCCCGCGACCTTAGCCGCCCGCCGATCTGCCAGGTCATGTTCGTGCTGGACAAGCCTCATGGGCTTACGGAACAAGGCGCGCCAACATTTGTGCTGGGCGAAACCGGGCCTACCATGAACTCTGGAGGACTGGTACTCGAGTCATTTCCGCTCGAGCATCGCTCCGCATCGCTGGACCTCGTACTGCTGGTAGTTGAGTCGTCACAATCGCTCTCGATCTCCATAAGATACAATGCCGAGCTGTTTGATCCCTCTACCATCATACGGATTGGGAAATACTTTGAAACCCTACTGGGGCATGTCGTTGAACAACCGGATGCGCGGTTGAACGTCCTGGCGGAGCTCGGGATCGACAATCCAGAGAATACCATCGGTGAGCTGGAGATCTTAGGCGACGCTGAACGAGAGCGGCTGCTGGTGGAGTTCAACCAGACCGACGCACCTTATCGTGATGACGCCGGTATCCACCAGATGTTCGAGGAGCAGGTCGCGCGAACGCCGGACAATGTTGCACTGGTGTTCGAGGGTCGGCATCTGACATACGCGCAGCTCAACGCCCGTGCAAATCAAGTGGCGGCCTACCTGCGCACACTTGGTGTGGGGCCGGAAGTACCGGTGGCTATTTGCATGGAACGGTGCCTCGAGATGGTCATCGGACTGCTAGGCATTCTGAAGGCCGGCGGAGCTTACTTGCCATTAGATCCCGCTTACCCGAAGGAGCGGCTAGCGTTCGTGTTGGAAGATGCTCATGCGCCGACGCTGTTGACGATGGAGCATCTGCGCGAGCGCATGCCGGAGCAAGGAGTGCGCTTGGTCTGCCTCGATACCGATTGGGCATCAATCGCAAGCGAGAGTTATGAGAATCCCGTCAACCATACAGTGCCTAACAACCTGGCCTATGTGATCTATACCTCCGGCTCAACCGGACATCCCAAGGGTGTGATGGTCGAGCATCGAGGCCTGAGCAATACCATCAGTTGGTTATCGCAAACACTCGCGATTACCGATACTGACAGCACTCTACTGAAGACGCCGATCACCTTCGATGCTGCTGGGCGCGAGATTTTCCCGACTCTCTTGGCGGGAGCACGTTTGATAGTTGCAGCGCCAAACGCTCATCGTGATTGCCGTTATATAGCAGAGAAACTCCGCGATGACGGTGTTTCCATTCTTCACAGCGTTCCATCGTTTCTGCGCCTCCTAGTCGAAGAGCCTGCTTTCGCGGACGCCGTCACGTTGCGCGCTGTTATGTGCGGCGGTGAAGCCTTGACGCCGGACATCGTCGCGCAATTCGGCCAGCGCTCCAGCGCGAAGCTGTACAATGTATACGGACCAACTGAGACCATTATTGATTCAGCATATTGGCTATGTGTCGGAAGCAGTAGTGGTTCGACAGTCCCCATAGGACGACCTATACCGAACGCGCGTATATACATTCTTGACGCTACTCTTAGTCCGGTGCCTATCGGCGTTACTGGTGAGTTGCACATCGGTGGTGTAAGCCTGGCGCGCGGCTATCTAAACCTCCCGGAGCTAACCGCCGAGAGGTTTATCCCGAACCCTTTCAGTAGTGAACCGGGGAGTCGGCTGTACAAGACTGGCGACCTCGCGCGCTATCTGCCGGACGGAGATATCGAATACCTCGGTCGCGGCGACTATCAGGTCAAGATCCGCGGCTTTCGAATTGAACTCGGGGAGATCGAAGCAGCGCTAGCGAAACATCCATCGGTGCGTCAGGCAATTGTTACGATTCATGAAGGCGCGGCGGGAGAAAAGCGATTGGTGTCCTATGTGGTCGCTCAGTCGGCATACGTTCCGACGGCTATCGAGCTGCGCAATTTCTTGAAGGAGAAACTCCCTGAGCACATGGTGCCCGCGACCTTTCTGCTGCTCGATAGCTTTCCGCTGACTCTCAATGGAAAGGTCGACCGGCAAGCCCTGCCGGCGCCAAACGATACGCGGTGCGAACTGAAGGAAGCATTCGTGGGGTTCCGCACCCCCACCGAAGAGTTGCTCGCCGACATTTGGGCGCAAGTCCTCGGCGTCGGGTGCGTGGGTATCAACGATAACTTTTTCGACTTGGGTGGCCATTCGCTGCTCGCTACTCAAATCGTGTCTCGAATCCGCGAAACCTTCAAAGTCGAGATGCCGCTGCGCCGTCTGTTCGAGACTCCCACTGTAGCTGGCCTCGCCGAGAGCCTTGAGCAATCTCGCCGGGCTGGCCAGAACTTTCAAGTACCTCCTATACAGCCTCTCTCCAGAGATGGAAACCTACCACTATCCTTCGCGCAACAACGGCTGTGGTTCATCGATCAGCTGGATCCAGGCAACTCCGTCTACAATTTTCCGATAGCGGTTCTCCTCAAGGGCCCGCTCAACCTGGCGGCGCTCGAACAGAGTCTCAATGAAGTCGTTAGGCGCCATGAAGCCCTGCGTACGACATTTTCCATAGTCGATGGGCAACCATCTCAAGTAATCGCGCCTGGACTCAATATTACGTTGCCGATCATAAATCTTAAGGAGCTGTCGGACGTCGAGCGAGAGAACGAGGTAAAGCGGCTAGTCATCGAGGAAGCCCGGCGACCCTTCGATCTCGCCCAAGGACCACTCATCCGGGCCAGCATACTACACCTTAGTGACGAGGAGCGGGTCGGACTTCTCACTATGCATCACATCGTGTCCGATGGCTGGTCGACCGGAATACTGATTCAGGAGATGGCGGCGCTCTACCAGGCATTCTCTTCCGGAAATCCATCACCGCTGCCGGAGCTACCTATCCAATACGCTGACTTTGCTCATTGGCAACGGGAGTGGTTGCAAGGTGCGGTACTGCAAGCGCAGCTCGGCTATTGGAAGCAGCAGCTGCAGGGCAGTTCCCCGCTACTGGAATTGCCAACCGACCATCCAAGGCCTTCGGTGCAGACCTTTCGCGGCGGTCACCAATCATTGCAGTTGCCCAAAGCCATAGGTAACGCATTGAGCGCACTCAGCCGAGCGGAAGGGGCTACTCTTTTCATGGCGCTTTTGGCGGCGTTCAAGGTTTTGTTGCGCTGCTACACCTGTCAAGACGATCTGGTCGTGGGTACTCCCATCGCTAATCGTAACCGACTCGAAATCGAAAAACTAATTGGGTTTTTCGTAAATGCCTTGGTACTGCGCACCGACCTTTCAGGCAATCCCACTTTTCGAGAATTGGTGCGGCGTGTGCGAGAGGTATGCTTGGGCGCGTATGTCTATCAGGAACTGCCATTTGAGAGGCTGGTCGAGGAATTGCATCTCGACCGCGACTTGAGCCGCAATCCGCTGTTCCAAGTGATGTTTGTCCTTCAGAATACGTCGGTGCGAGCGCTCGACCTTCCAGGTCTGACCTTAAGTCCTGTAGTTGCGGATGGCGGGACTACTCACTTCGATCTGACGCTTCATATGGTCGATACCGAGCAAGGGTTTATCGCAACCGCGGCCTACAGCACTGACCTGTTTGATGCCGGGAGGATAGCTCGCATGTTGGGACATTTCCAGACCTTGCTCGAGGCGATAGCCAAAAATCCCGACCAACGCCTTTCTGAGATGTCTCTTTTGAGCGATACCGAGCGTCAACAGGTGCTGGTGGAGTGGAATGGTAACCGGACTGAATACATTTCAGATCGACCGGTCCATCAGCTCTTTGAAGCTCAAGTGGAGCGAACACCCGACGCGGTCGCGTTAGCGTTTGAAGATTGCCGACTGACCTATCGCGAGCTGAACGGCCGAGCTAATCAACTTGCTCGTAGCTTGCGCAAGCTGAACGTGGGACCCGAGGTACCGGTCGGAGTTTGCTTGGAGCGCTCGTTGGAAATGGTGATCGGGTTGCTAGGTATCCTGAAGGCGGGCGGCGTTTATATGCCGTTGGATCCCGCCTATCCGAAAGAACGCATGACCTTCATGTTGGAAGATTCCGGGGTCCAGGTTCTGCTGACACAAGAGCGCTTGAGGGCTGCGTTGCCTGAACATCGCGCGAAAGTGATCTGTTTGGATGCACACTGGGAAACGATCTCAAGCGAGAGCGACGCAAATCCGATCAATTCAACCGAGTCCGAAAACCTCGCCTATATAATCTACACTTCGGGATCAACAGGTCAGCCGAAGGGCGTCTTAGTTTCGAATGGCTCTATTGCAGATCACTGTCTTGAGATTCAAAGGTTATACGATCTAGACCCCGGCGATCGGGTACTACAGTTCGGATCGATGAGTTTCGATTTGTCGTTGGAGCAGATACTCCCTACCCTCGTCGTCGGAGCGCGCGTGGTTATGGCGAAGGGGACATGGCGTCCGGCGGAGTTTCATAAGAAAGCGTCCGAATTTGGACTGACTGTACTTAATCTTCCGACCGCGTACTGGCACGAACTTGTGCGGGAGTGGGCCGTCGCGCCACAACCATGTCTGAGTACCCAGTACCGGCTCTTCGTCGTCGGCGGGGAGACTATGTTACCGGAGGTTCTGCGGCTCTGGCAGCAAACACCCCTAAGGTATGTCCGCCTACTCAATGCCTATGGACCTACAGAGGCGACCATAACCGCCACCGCGTTCGAGATTGCGCCGCGACTCACCGAGAGTGCGAGTCTTCATCGAGTTCCTATCGGTCGTCCTTTGGCCAATCGAGCGATGTATATTCTGGACAGAGATTGCAATCCTGTCCCTGTTGGAGTTTCAGGTGAGTTACACGTCGGAGGTAGCAGCCTGTCGCGAGGATATCTAAACCAGCCTGATCTGACTGGCGAAAAGTTTATTCCAGACCCCTTCAGTAAGAGAACGGGGGCGCGACTGTACAAGACTGGAGACCGGGCGCGCTACTTGCCCGATGGCAACATTGAGTACATCGGCCGCACCGATCATCAGGTGAAGATTCGCGGTTTCCGAATCGAACTCGAAGAAATCGAGGCTGCACTCCGGCAACATCCGTCGGTGCGCCAAACTATTGTTTCAATTCATCAAGACGTCGCCGGAGGCAAGCGCCTGGTGGCCTACGTGGTCGGTGATCCCGAATATACGCTTGCGGCTAATGAGTTGCGCAGTTTTCTGAAAGGGAAGCTGCCGGAGTACATGGTGCCCGCGATCTTTATGTTGCTGGATTCCCTTCCGACCATGCCCAACGGGAAAGTGGACCGAGGCGCGCTGCCAAGGCCGGACCAGGCGCGACCCGAAATGGCAAGGGCATTTGTGGCGCCGCGAGATGACCTGGAACTCCAACTAACTAGTCTCTGGGAGGAAGTGCTGAACGTTCGACCGATCGGAGTGACGGACAATTTCTTTGAGCTCGGCGGGCATTCTCTGCTGGCGGTACGCTTGTTTGCTCTGCTCGACAAGCGGTTAGGTAGGAACCTTCCATTGGCGGCTCTTTTTCGAGGAGCGACCGTCGCGGACCTGGCTAATATCATTCGTGAGAATCCCTCGTTACAAGCGACTTCATCGTTGGTACCTATTCAGCCCGGTGGTAACAAACGACCGCTCTTCTTGATACATCCGGCCGGAGGGCATGTTTTTGCTTTCATCCCTTTGGCGCACCACCTGGGCGCCGATCAGCCTTGCTATGGATTGCAAGCCCGGGGACTGGAAGAAGGGCAAGATCCGCATACGCGGATCGAGGAAATGGCTGCTTGTTACATCGAAGCTATCCGGACCGTGCAATCCGAAGGTCCTTACCTGCTAGGCGGCTGGTCGATGGGTGGCGAGATAGCCTTCGAGATGGCCCAACAGCTTCATGCGCAGAGGCAGAGTGTGGCGTTGCTGGCCCTACTCGATGCTCGCATTCCATCTCCCGACGAGAAGCTCGAAGACGAAGACTTCGAAGCAACCTTGTTGGCCGGCGCAGTCCGCTACTTTGGTCTGCCCACGGATTTCAGCGAGTCGCTTGCGCTATTGCCTAGGGACGAACTACTAGCTCGAGTAATGGAGCAGGGGAAGAGAGCCGGGTTGTTACCCGCCGATATTGAAGCTCCACAAGCCCAACGTTTGCTGGATCTTTGCAAATCAGACTTTCGTGCGAGTCGGAACTACGTACTACATCGCTATCCGGGCCGAGTGACTCTGTTCAAGGCCAGCGACGACCTTTCGGCAACCTCGTCCGATCCGACGTTGGGGTGGAGCGACTGGGCTGACGGAGGGGTAGACGTCCAGATCGTCCCGGGCAATCACGCGAATATGGTGTACAAACCCAACGTCGAGGTTCTGGCAAAGAAGCTGACGGCTTATATAGACCGGGTGCAATCGGATCTCGGAGTGTTCAACGATAGGATCACTACGTCGAACATGCCGATGAAGGATTCCGAATGAAAAAGGACGAGAGAGAAGAAGCTAAGAAGTACAAAGTCGTGGTGAATCACGAGGGGCAGTACTCGATCTGGCTTGCCGATCGCCCGAATCCTCCTGGGTGGAGCAACGCGCCAAGGAGTGGGTCTAAGTCGGAATGCCTCGCTTACATCAAAGAAGTGTGGACTGACATGAGACCGCTCAGTCTGCGAAAGAAGATGGATAACCCGGCGAGCATATTCGAAACTTCGGGTGTCCATTTGAACGAGAACCATCGAAAAGCGATGGGCACTGACTAGGAGGAACTAGATGATGACCTTGTCTCGTCCGGACATGCCGAAACGGAGGCGAACCTGACCTCCAACGCTTCATCTGAGTGGATTGCGGGCCGCAAGCCGAATCCGCGGGCCCGCCTGCGTTTGTTCTGTTTTCCGTACGCGGGAGGCGCGGCATCGGTTTTTCGCAACTGGTCAGACGTTTTACCGGCAGATATCGAGGTATGTCCGGTTCAGTTCCCCGGGCGCGGCACTCGGTTGATGGAACCTCCATTCAGCCAGCTCCCGCCTCTCATCGAAGCTCTGGCCGAAGCGTTGCTTCCACTTCTCGACAAACCATTTGCCTTATTCGGCCATAGCCTCGGATCATTGGTTAGCTTTGAACTCGCCCGTCAGCTCCGAGCAAAGCATCAAGCACGTCCGGTCCGCCTAATTGTCGCAGCGGGGCCTGCGCCTCAGATTCCACATCTAGGTCTGCCGATTCATAACCTGCCAGAAGAGGACTTGTCAGCGGAATTGCGTCGCTTGAACGGAATGCCTCCGGAATTGCTCGATGACAGAGAACTTATGGGCATCGTGCTTCCGTCACTGCGGGCGGATTTCGCACTGTATGAAAACTATCGGTACTCCCCGGCGCCTCCTCTGAATTGCCCGATCTCTACCTATGGCGGGTTGAGCGACCAGAAAGTAAAACCTGGCGATCTCGAAGCATGGCGCGATCAGACCAGTGTGTCCTTCTCGATCCGCATGTTCGACGGCGACCACTTCTTCCTGAAGACAACTCAGTCGTTGCTTCTTCGAGCGCTCTCCCAGGAGCTGCGATAATGAGCATAACACTCTCATGAACATAGCAGCCGCCTCCTTTGATTTTCTGTGGTCTCCACCTCCCCAGCGTCTGATTTTGGAGAGCGGCGCAGTGCACGTTTGGCGAGCCAGTCTGGATGAGAGCGCTTCGCAGATCGATCGCTTCGAAGGCATTCTTGCTCTTGATGAACAATCGAGAGCTAACCGATTCCACTTCCGTCACGACCGAGAGCGCTTCATCGTCGCTCGCGGAACGCTCAGAGATATCCTCGGTCGCTACTTATGTAGAGCGCCCGAAAGTCTCTCCTTCAGCTACAGCTCCTATGGAAAGCCCGCCTTGGTCTCCGAGTCAGGTACTGAGGCGATCCGCTTCAACATTTCTCACTCTCACGGAACGGCCCTTTATGTGGTCAGTCGCGGCCGCGAGATCGGAGTCGACTTGGAACTCATAAGAGATGGTCTGGAGATAGAACAAATCGCCGAGAGATTCTTCTCTCGCTCGGAAATCGCGGCATTTTATGCGGTTCCAGCGCTGCTTAGAAAGCGCGCCTTCTTTCTCTGTTGGACTCGCAAGGAGGCTTACATCAAGGCCAGAGGAGAAGGTCTTTCGCTGCCGCTTGATCAATTCGAGGTATCGCTTGTCCCCGGCAAGCCCGCGGCATTGTTGAGCGCGCAGCGAGACTCGAACGAAGCCTTTCGATGGTCCCTCCAGGACCTGTTTCCAGCCGCTGACTATGCCGCAGCTCTCGCGATTGAAGGGCGCGACTATAGTCTGGCCTGTTGGCAATGGCAGCAGTCAAGCCCGACGTAGTGCGGCATACTTGGTAGCACACGCGGTCATAGTGCTCATTATTTTCGTGAAGTCGTGGCATCAGAAATGAACACTTCTTCGCTGCGAGTTATAGTCACGTCGCTGGCTCTCCTAGCCGCGTTCGCGGCCGTCCCTCCAGCGGTCAGCCTCACCGCTGATGAAACGCTCCCCACAACCGAATCTAGCTCTGGCGGTGCGATAGATGCCTGGCTCATGGCGCGCGGCTTACTCGGTCGCGCGATGTTCGGCGAGCAATCCAGCCGCGGCTTAATGACGCCACCGCCCGGTGTCGAGGTTGACGAAACCAGGCAGAGCGTGAAGCAAACCGGACAAGTATTGATGCAGGTCAGGTCGTGGAACGAGACGGTGGCCGACGACACGGTCCACATCGAGGTGAGTACCTTGCCGAATCATCTCCAGGAAGTCGCGTTTTGGCTGCTTCCCAATCATCTACCCGGTTGCACGATGTTTGAATGGACGCTGTTCGACAACGGCCACGCTCTGCAGAGCAGGTTTTGGCGCAGCGACTCGAGGCCGCGCCTGACTGGATCGCCCGATCTGCCGAACTACCTGTATCCCGATGCGATTCCGTGGATGGCAATTCTGCGCGTGCTGGACGCGCCACGAGAAGGCGCCGAGGGCACCCTGAATCAGCAAATCACACCTTACAACTACATCGGGCAGGATGTTACCGTCGGGTCCACCGAGCTAATAACCGTGCTGGCCGGTAGCTTCTCCGCGCTCAAGGTCACCGCACAGGTGGACGTCGCGACCATGATGCCGAACTGGCCGCACTTCATTTTGCACATCATCAAGCCGGCTGTGCCAAAAGACACGCTTTACTTTGAGTCGACTGCGCCGTTTCGGCTGCTCAAGCAAGAGGGTCCGATCTTTGTTGGCGGCCCCGAAGTAACGACGGAGCTGGTCCGTTTTTATGTTGCTGGAGCGCAGCCGCATGCGCCGCTCGCTGCCGCATTTGCGGATCCGCTCGTCGTTAAGCCTCATTAGTCACAACCATAGACATCAGACTGCAGTTCTAATCGTTTTGACCTGCTGCCGTTCTCGCGTGTCACATCATTTACGATCTGACCATCTCGCAAATGGATCAGACGGTGCGCGCGTCCCATGACCTGAGGATCATGGGTGGAAAATATGAAGGTGGTCCCAGTAGTGCGATTGAGGTGTTCCATCACATCCAAAAGAGCGATTGCGGCTGCAGAGTCCAGATTCGCGGTAGGCTCGTCCGCCAGAATCAACGCCGGCTCGGTTACCATAGCCCGAGCGACAGCCACGCGCTGCTGCTGACCGCCGGATAGCTCCGCCGGCCGGCGATCTTCAAGGCCGTGGAGTCCGATCTCCAAAAACAGCTTTTCCACTCGTTCCCGCCGCCGCGACGCTGGCACCCCTTGAAGCAGCAGAGTGAACTCAGCGTTTTCCAGGGCGCTCAACACGGGAAGCAGATTATAGGTTTGGAAGACGAATCCGATTCGATTCAGGCGCAGAAGTGCTAACTCACTTAGAGAGAGACTTTGAAGATTGTGCTCTGCTACCCACACTTCGCCGCTGTCTGCCCGGTCGAGGCCACCGATTATATTGAGCAGAGTAGTTTTACCGGAACCTGAAGGCCCAGCAGTTGCCACGAATTCTCCCGAATCGATGTGGAGCGAAACCCCGCGCAACGCCGGCACCTCTATCACACCCGTGCGGTAGGTTTTCGTTACTTCTTTCAGGTCTACTGCTACCCGGGCTGCGACGTCCGAGACGGCCGGGGCAGCCTGTGGTGCGCTTTGCCATGATCTTCGATAACTCACGAGGTTAAAGCACCTTCAACGAGCTTGGTAGCTCCGTTTGCGCCGCCTTGAATGCTGGATACAACGAAATCAGGGTAGCCATGATGAATACCACACTGACCGATGAAGTAATTCGGCTCGGACTCAGGCGCGAATAGAGAATCGGATCAAACACCAGGGCAGGCGGAAGACTGTGTCCGAAGATCCATCTGAAATCCAAACCGGTGGTGGCGAAATAATGATTGATGCCTAGACCCAGCACCAATCCCAAAGTGAGACTGATCGAGGTTAGAGCTAGCGATTCACCGATAATCATTGCGGCAAACTGCAGAGGCCGAAGTCCGAGAGCCGCGCAGACGCCGAATTCGTAGCGGCGTTCCAGCACCCTCATTAGAATCGTATTTAGTATTCCCAATCCCACCATCGTGAGCACCACAACATTCATGACGTAGCTGAAGGAGTGGTCGAGGTGAAGTATCTGCGCCAGCATCGGCATTGATTCGCGCCAGGTCAGGACTTCAACCGGCTGCCCAGACAGCCGCTCTCGCAACTGATCAGCTAGCATCTGCGAATCGCCCTCCCGTTCGAGAACGAGCGCGATCTGAGTCACCTGATGGTCTTCTACTCCAAGCAGCGCCTGCGCGACGGACAGCGGCAAATCGATAACTCCGGCATCGAACGCTTGTAGCCCGGTGCGGAAGATTCCGGTCACGCGCAAGAGCGTGCTTTTCATCTCTCCGCCTGTTCCGGCTTTATCCGCCGCGGCGGACGCTCGTACGACCTGAGTCATCAGGACTACCTTGGAGCCTACTTTCACGCCGAGTTTGCGCGCCAATTCTACGCCGATAACGACGCCCGCCGCTTTGTTACTACTGAGGTATGTGCCCTCTATTATTCGTTCGGGAACCAAAGACACGGAACGTTCGGCTTGTGGAATGACGCCAACAATTGCGACGCTTGAAGCGTTGGTTGCCGAGCTGAGTAGTCCTGTCGCGAGAAGCCTAGCGCTCATGCCTCGGAGGATAGCTTTCGTTGGAGGCGTTTGTAGAAACTCTTCGACCGAAGTCACCACCGGTGCTGCGAGCAGAAGGTCTTGGGTGCCGCTATCCTGATATCCCTTCGCCTGAATGACTACATCACCTGGACCAAGTCGCACTCCGTCCGCAACGGTCTGCTCGTGACCGCCATCGAGTAAACCCAAAGAGATCAGCAGTAGGGCAAGCCCGAGACCTAATGCCAGTGCAGTCAACAGCGTGCCTCGCGGGTTACGCCATAGATTGCGCCAGCTGATCCTCGCTATGAGCAGAAACCCACTCACCGTCACACCTTGCGCATCGCTTCCGTCGGCCGAAAGTGGGCCGCGCGCCACGCCGGATATAGGGCGGAAAGCAGTGCGGTAATACTTAGCCCAAGAGCGGCTTGGGCGTAGACGGGAAAATCCTGCCGGCCGTACCAAAGCCGGCCAACCACTACTCCCGCGATAGTAACGACTCCCCCGGTCTTACCGCCTAGATCGAGACCATGAGCTTGCAAATACCATAGAAGCGGAGCTCCGATTGCGCCTCCCAAAATCAAGCTTGCGCACACCAAACCCGCAGCCTCGGCAACGATTAGTCCAATCACTTGCGCTGGGCGCATCCCCAGGGCCATTAGCATTCCGAGTTCGCGAGTACGCTCAAACACCGCCATGAGCATGGTGTTCATGATGCCGATCACAGCTACCAGGAAAAAAATGAAAAATAGAACGAAAGTGACACCGCGATTGAACTGAACATAGTCGGCGAGATCCGGTGCCAGTTCGGGCCACGCCATTACGCGGACCGCAGGAGTCTTGCCAAGTCGCGCTGCAAGGTCCGCGGCGACCGCAGTAGCTCCAGCGATGTCATAGAGTTTAATCCCAACTTCATGGATTCTGCCGTGCGGCATGTTCAGGAGATCCTGTAGCGAAGAAACCGGCATGACGACCAGGCTTCGGTCCATGTCATCGAGACCCGTATGGAAGATGCCTCCGACGGTATACAGATCGTTTCCCATCGAGCCGTCGGCGGCCTGCGTGAGCACAACGATTTCGCTGCCTACTCGAATGCGAATCGTACTCGCCAGCTTGTCTCCCATCGCGACGCTCTTGGGCATGCCTTCGGAGAGGTAGGTCCCTTTTACAATTTGACTATGCAGTGCAGTGACTCTTCGCTCCCTGGCTGGGTCGATTCCCAGAAGCTCGACTCCGTAAGAGCGATCGCCAGCGCTCACCATTCCATACCCGTACACTCGAGGAGCAGCGGCCTCGACGCGCGGGTCGGCGGTGATGGCGGATAGCAGCGCGGCAACGTCCGTCCCATTTTGCCCTCCGATGGTCTTCTGAATGGGACGATTGGGATAGTAACCTGGATCGTGCACCTCGATCTGAGACAATAAGAGACGCGTACCATTCTCAATCATCTGCCATCGCAGGCCCGCCATCAGACATGCAACGAACATCAGCATGGCGTATCCAAAGGCGATCGCGGCCATGGTAATGAATGTGCGCCTGTAGTTGCGCCAGAGATTGCGCCAGGCGAGCTGTAGAAACCTTATACTCATCGCGGCAGATTGTTCACGGCAAAGGTGCCGTCGGTGATTGTTGCGTCGAAGGTAATGTCGTCATATACGATGGTCGTCTGCGCGCCGGCCTTGTCCGTTGGCCGCATAAGGAGGCGAGTAGGGATGAGGCGCCCGCCCATGATTTTATAGTCTGAAAAGGTCAGTTCCCGGACCAGCTTGCCGTCTTCGTCATAGTAACGCTGCCACGCCGGCATTTGATTGTCCTGACGGACCTGCAGAACGATTTTACCATAGACCACTGCCGCATCAGACTTAGGTGTTAGCGTATATTCATCAACCGCGACGTCCCCGCGGTCTCCGTGAAAAGAGTTGCTGATCGTATAGTCGCGAGTCAGAAAACTCTCCTTCACCAGATCGTCGACGGTGAAGTCGCTTCCCATCCACGTATTCATCGTCATCGCGGAGGGAACCTTCACCGTACGATTGGTTTTCGGCAGGTAATACCAGACGTCGTTGCCTATTTTCAGGACGGCGGTATTTGCTTCGATTGGGGGAGTTAGTATCCGAAGCAGAACGTCCTCGCCGCCAGCCGACCAGACCTTCATCGAGAGGTCATGCTTTCCGTTGTCGTTGGAGATTTGCATTGTAAGCGTCGCGATGCTGGACTTCGCGACAAGCAGGTGGGCGATCCGCTCGACAGTCTGCCGCGCAGACTGATCGTCGTCAGTACGAGCCGGCGGCGATGCAGCCAGGATAGTAATCGCGACGCATAAGACGACAAAGTTCTTTTTCCAATACATTGCTCTGTAGCTATCCGGCCCTTAGCGTCGCCGTGAACTCGGTCTTGTCGTCGGCGTCTTCTTCAGCTTCCGCGAGCGGCGCTCCCATCGTAAGCCCCATTGGTATGCGGACCAGAAGGTTAAAGGCGCTGACGGCCAAGGACAGTGCGAACAAGTCTCCCTTGGCAGCGAAGCCGGCAAAACCGAAGATGAAGACAAGCTGGGTCGTTCCGATCCCGCCGGGTGAGAATGGTGAATTTCCTATCGCCACAATGAGCGGCGACAACGCCAGTGCCTGCACGAGTGAGACCTTGATGTGAAAACTAGCGAACTGGCCATAGAGCGTCAGTCCCGCCGCCAAACAAATCAGAAACCTGATCGAGGCCAGTTTGATGAAATGCGATGGCCGCGCAAAGCGAAAAGCTACCAACGAAGGCCGCTCGTAGATCCATCGGAGCCAGTTGCCGGGACTGAGTCGCGCGCCCCAGAGCAGGAAAAAACTGCCTATGAAACCGCCGGCGACCACCACTCCCATCGCGTAGTAGAGCCCGGGGCGGAGCGCTGAAGTCGGTATGAGGACGATCGCGCAGATCGACAACGTGGCCAGCAGCATGACGTCGACATAGGCCTGGAACAGCAGAGTGCCACCGGCCCTCATCCAAGGTGCACGTTTTCGGGTGTGCAGAAATAGTAGCAACGCGCCGCTTGCGACCAGCGAGTTGATGATCTGAAGAAAATACATCGCGCCCATTGTCGGCAGCAGCTCTAACAATCGAGTTGGCCCGTGGAAAAAACTGAACAAGCGCGAATACAAAAATGTCTCACCGATGAACCAACATACGAACCCCGCAAGACTGACGCAGACGAACAACCATAGCGTGGCATGACTTGCGGCGTCGGTGATCTGCTGCCATGAAATGCCGCGCGCTATGTACCATACGATTGCGATCGCGATGGTGTAGGCGACAACATTGTTGAGCAGCGCTCTGCGCGCTTCAGGCCCTTCGCTTATTCCGGTTCTAATGATGCATCCCCTGTTGTGTTGACGAACCACGTCATGCGAGCAAAGGGAACAACCAATGGTTTTCCTGGCCCTCACTACCCTAGGATGCCTGCGCCGATGAACAGCCAAACCTTGGATGTGAACGCAGCGAATCCATCGACGGCGCTGTGATAGAAGAAGGCGACCTGCCCTGGCAGTCGAAACCCACCTGCAGGTTTTTGCAAAGCTCCGCATAGCCAAAGAGCCCAGCTTCCCGACGGTTTCCCTGCTTACCGCTCACACATAAACGTATCTCCGCGATTAGTCGATGGACAATCGAGACCAGTTCTCCCGGCGACAACATTCTGCTTTCAACGGTTCTCTTGGGAACGCCGTTGCGCGTTTGGATTGCAACACCCGTCCTTCAGGCAAGTCAAGCCCTGGATTTTCCGCCACTAGCACCGGCAATCCGGGAATCGAAACGACTCTCACGCGCTTACCATCGCTCACGCGATCCACCCAATTGCACCCGGTGCAATATAGGCCTGTCATTAAGGGGCAGCGCCGGAGTGGCAGGGCGGCGGCTACCAACGATGCGACGTCATGACGCGAGGGCGACGGCTGCCTCGATCATTAATTTTAAAATCGAGAAGAAGGAACTGGAGAATTTAGTGGTGGAAGAATTTGTCGTTCCCGAAGAAGAGCGCGTTGGTAGAGCGAGACACAACGACGCCTACTTTGATCTGGTTCGCAGGCTCAGTCATCAGTCGGTGGTAAAGCATTTCGATGCGTACGCGGACATTGACTGGGACAGTCCTGAGTTCCACATCGATCTCGACGACCCGCGATGGGAACTCGATTCCGACGACGTACTTGGCGCGACCGAATGGTACCGCTCGCAGCCCCCACCGATTCGCTCTCGGGTCGGTCTTCATATGGCCGCCAATTTCATGAAGATTGGTGTCATCTTCGAGTACGTGCTCAAGCGCGGCCTGCTGGATTTCGCGAGCCGGCTGCCCGCTGGGTCGCCGGAGTTTCGCTACTGCTACCACGAGACCATCGAAGAGGCGCAGCACTCGCTGATGTTCCAGGAGTTCATCAACCGGACAGGCTTCAACATTCCCGGACTAAGGGGGCTCGAACGCAGGGGTGCGGAGTTCGTGGTCAAGTACGCGCACAAGTTCCCGGAGTTGTTCTTCGTCTTCGTGCTGGCTGGCGAAGATCCGATCGACTACGTTCAGCGACAGACGTTGCGTAAGAACCGAGAGGACATTCATCCGCTGCTTCGGCGAATCATGCAGATCCACGTCACCGAAGAGGCGCGCCATATGAGCTTCGCGCGTCACAACCTGCGCAAGCGGGTTCCCGAACTGAGCACCACCCGTAGGGCGCGGCTCGCACTTTGCGTGCCCCTTATCTTGGGCGGCATGGCCAAGGTGATGATGGAGGCGTCGCCGCGGATAGCGCGCGAATATCACATCCCGCGCGAAGTCGTGAACGCCGCGTATCTCAAGAACCCGATTCAACAGAGGCGCATGCGCGAAGCTTCGAGCAAGCTGTTTGGGCTCTGCGACGAATTGGGTTTGGTGAACCGCGGGTCAGTTCGCTTATGGAAAGTGATGCGAATCTCGTCGGAAACCGAAGCGTCTACCTCTACCTTACGCAATAAGTTGTAATCGACATGTGCCACCCCATGATGAGTGCTAGTTAGTTTTGGCGCGCCTAATTTGACTTTGTTCGTGTCGTGGGATTATAGTCAAACTGTCGGACTCGATATGCATTGAGTCTGAGTTTGATCCAGCCCGACGGTGGTCCTTCCGTTCGCCTTTGACCACAGCTTCGCTAGACCAAGACACCTTATCAATCTGCTGAAGGCCTCAAAGAGCTTTTCGTGACGCATCGAGCGTTGCGGGAGGCAGGAGCGCCATGGTTTCCGAAGAGATCAGCGGGCACTATTTGCAGCACCTCATCGATGCGTCCCATCGAAAATCTTTCGATCCTTATAAAGAAATCGATTGGAGCGTGCCCTTCGACTACTCGCATTTCTACATGCCGCAGGACATGGTTTCGCTTTACGGAACGAAGCTATGGGACCAGATGACACGTGAGCAAAGGGTAAAGCTTTCGATGCACGAGGCATGCAGTGCATTGGCGACCTCGATCTGGTTTGAGAATCAACTTTCTTTCAAGCTTATGGACTACCTGATCGACGTCAGCCCGCTCGACCCCCATTTCGATTGGATGCAAATCGAAGTGGCCGATGAGTGCCGGCATTCCATGATGTTTGGCGAAGCGATCAAGCGCTGCAAGGTTCCGTGGTACAAGCCGCGCTTCTCGGGCTTGATTACGTTTTTCACCAAGTACCTGACCTCGAGAGTCGCGATGATGCTCAGTACGCTAGCCGCGGAAGACGTTACCGGATACCTGAACCGACGCACCGCGCAGGATCCAGAGTGCCATCCCGTAATGCGAGAATTATCCAAGATCCACATTCTCGAGGAAGCGCGGCATCGCGGTTATGCGCATCAATATCTCAAGCAAAACTGGCCGCATATCGGGAGGTTCCGACGCTCGATGGCGCGCCGCTACGGATTGCTCTCGACCTTGGTCATAATTTGGCAATTGGTCCATCCCGACATTTACCAGAACCTCGGTTTGCCTCGGGAAGCGCTGAGGCTGGCGAAAAACAACCCGCATCGCGCACGGATCAGACGCGAGATGTCGGCGGAACTCGTCGAGTTCCTGACCGAAATTGATATCGTCGATAAGAAAGTCGCGTTGAAGTGGCGCGCAGCGGGCCTCATGGCCTGATCGCCCTACTAATACGTAGCTACGTAGCTACTTCCCGAGTCTCAGTTGGCGTCGAAAGACTACAAGCCAGGTCGGTGCGATGCGGATCTGGGTGATTCCGGAACGATCGGAGGTTGTGGTTACCCGCGTAACCGACCAAACCTTTCTTAGGTGGCCTTTGCAAGAGCGCTTACCGTACTCTGCTGATAGGCACCAGCCTCATCGTGACCGGATCATCGATCACGTTCTCCCGCTTAGCACCTTTACGCTGAGCCGAACCTACCGAAGGAGTTGTGATCATTATGAATAACCGCCTAAAAACCGCCGCCCTGTCTTTTGGCTTAGTAGTGCTGTTCGGAAGCGTAGCAATTGCAAGCGCTCAAACCGACAGCGTCGAAAAGAGTTCGGAGAGTCATCGCAGTGAGACCACCAACTCCGCACCAGCACCCGGGGTGGTGATGGTTCAGCCTGCCCCGGTAATGGTTGCACCGGCTCCGGTCGTCGTCGCGCAACCGATGAACCACGAGCATTCGTCGTCGCATTCGACTTCCAGCGAGAGTTCGCCGAATGGTGACTCGACTTCGGAGAAGTCCTCGAACAGTCGGAGCAGCAGCAGCGGCTACTAGGAAAACGCTGCGGCCTTCAGAGGGTAGAGCAGTTCCATCCGAGGCAACTCGGAATGGAGCTGCTCTGGATCGACATTAGGAATCGAGTCAGCGATCGACCTAGTCCAATGATGGAGCTCCCAGTGGGATTCTGGGCGCTCTCTAGCAGGCTTCCAAGTTCTGCTTTCCGGTGTTCGCGATACCTCTAGAAGCGGTCGCCCCCATCCCCCTCGTGTTTCAGAACTTCATTTCTGCCGAACTGGCGCAACTTGGCCGCTGATCTCAGCAACGCCGGCTCCTCGTCCGATAAGAGGCTCCGTCTGGATAGTCGGAAAGTTTGGGCACCCAGTGCCCAAAACGAAGGTCGAGAGAAGGTATATGGGGACTTCCGTCTAAGGAAAGGCCTACTGTTTCTTATCTTTTCTCCCGGGATTACCTCGCTGAGTGTGTTCAATTCCCCCCGCCTCCACCATTTTTCCGCAGGAAATTCGTATTCGTGCGCGGGAGTGGTTCGAAGCCGGTTTTCATAGCGTGGGTTCGTTCCGTCGCTTACCATCCAATCGAGGTTTCGAATCGTTCGCTGCAAGGAACCCTTTACTGAATCTCTTGAAGCCAGATGGAGTTTGTTTCTATTTGACATCACTAGAGTTTCTGGGCGCAGCAATAGCTTCGAGGCTTGCTGATTGCTTTTAGCCTGTCGTGATCGTCGGAAGGCTCTCTGCTGAAGGCGATCAATTCGATATCGCCGCGCCGCGCGAAAACAACATTCATTTTCGCTTACCGGGCGGCTTTACTCCGAGCGCCTTGCGGAATGCTCGATAGGCCGTCCGTGCGAGATGCTGGCTTGCCTCGATCACATCTTAGGCGGCACTTTGGCAATGGCTTTGGGGAGCGCTTTCTGACAACCCAGAGACGGGAGCCCATTGTTTTTCGCCGCGACTCAAGCTGCTATAGCGCGCCGGCCGACGCTCGCAGCATGAAGACAAGTCACAAATAGGTGATCAAACCGCTACCAGCCTCAGACCGTTCGATTTAGAGCGAGCTTCAAGGATTTCACTGGCTGCGCTGCGGCCCGATTCCATCGCCGCTTGAGCGAGACCGCGGAAGAGCAGCGGGCCGAGATGCTCGCCCGCGAAATGAAGCCGACCCTCTGACCGTCGGAGATAGGGCAGGCATCGCGATATTTGTCCCGGCTTGAAATATGCGAATGCACCTGGCGAGTACCCATCTTCGTCCCAACATTTGAACAGCGCTGATTCGAAGTTGTCGCGGATCGCGGGGAATACCTGCTGCACGCTCTCCAGCGCAGAGAACAGACGTTCCTCGTCATCTAACCCCGCGAATTGGCGCGCATGCGCTCCGGTCATGAAGCATTGCAGAAGCCCTCGCCCGGAACGATGTCCCGGGGCCCCGTCCCACATGAACTTGATCGGGAGATCGGTGAACGCGTAGCCGGAGAGACCTTCATCGATCCAGAACCTGCGACGGCATTGGATGAAGGCGCGCGACACCGATGAATAGCCCACCTCGCGAATTGAGTTGCATTTCTCAACCGAGAGCGCGGGATCAAACCTTAGAGCCGCCACACGGGCGAGAGGCAGCGCGATGACCGCGTGATCAGCCGCGAGGGTTCGCGCGATGGGCCCACATTGATAGTGAACGGTGACGCCATCCTGGGTCTGTTCGACGGATCCGACCGTCGCGTTATAGTGCATGCGATGACCGAGCTCCGACGCGAAGGCCATAGGAAGCAAATCGTTGCCGCCCTCAATGGAGTAGCGAGCGCTGGCGAACGTGCTGTAGGCCGCGACTTGCGCGAGCACGTCGAGTGCAGAGCGTCGATGGAGATCCTCGCCGACGAAATCCCAATCGAGAATCGAAAGCAGTTCGGTAGCGTCGCGGGTCGCTCCCTCCGCATTCATGAAATCGGCAAATGACAACCGATCGTATTTTTCGATGGTCGAGACATCCTCCGTTTCGCTGCCAAGCGCATAGGCTATCCCATCCGCCGCGGCCTTCAGATACTTGTTCCGCATTCCCAGAATTCCAAGCTGCCGCTCTTCGGTGGAGAGATTTTGCGGCCATTGCCCATGCCCGGTCCGGTCTTCCAGCATTCGCTTACCCCTGAAGTGATAGACGACGGGCAGCACGCGCGGCTCCAGCTTGGTGAGCGGAAGCGAGAACTCTCTGATGTAGTGCATCACGAGATCCGGTTCCACCGGGATGAATGCCGCCGCGCCGATTTCGGCGGAGAGTCCATCAGGAAACGGATCGCGTGAGGTGCGGATGCGGCCGCCGGGGCGGGTTTGCGCCTCCATTAACGTCACGTCGCAACCTGCTTTCATCAGGATGTGCGCGGCGGTAAGTCCTGCCAGTCCGCCACCGACCACAACAACTCTGCAATTCTGCGGCATAGAAGTTACTCTCTTGATCGCGCCATTCTGCCTTTGCGACTAAGGGCGACCGGCCGCTTTGTTCCACCAGCCTCCGCCGAGGGCGACGAAGAGCGCGGCAGTATCCTGAAGGCGTTGTCCGACCGCCTGGATATAACCGAGCTGTGCTTGCTGGTACTGGTAGTCAGCTATGAGGACCTGTAGATAGTTGACGGTGCCGGCCTCGTAGTTTGCCGCAATCAGATGAAGCGCCTCATCGGCCGCGCCGAGCGCCTGCGCTTGAGCGTGGACAGACTGCGCATCGTGTTGCAGCGCATCCAACGCATCTGCAACCTGGGCAAGGCCTGCTAGAACGGTCTGCCGATAGTTTGCCAAAGCCTGTTGATAAGCATCGATGGCCGCCTTCCGCTGGTACCAGAGTGTAGGTCCCTGGATTAGAGGGGTCGCCAGAGAAGCGCCCATGGTCCAGAAGGCGGTGTTAGCGGCAAACAGGCTGGAAAGAGCGGTGCTGTTCCATCCATAGTTAGCGTTCAGCGTGAAACTGGGAAACAGCGCAGCGGTCGCCACTCCTATCTGAGCGCTGGCGGTATGCAACTGAGCCTCGGCCATCAGGATATCGGGACGTTGACGGACCAAATCGGACGGTAGGCTCACCGGCAGGTCATCGGGAAGCTTGAGCTCGGAGAGCGTAACTCGTGGCGGTGCCGAATCCGCGGGTGCTTGGCCCGATAAGGTCGAGAGCAAATGCCTGGTATGCGCCAGTTGCTGCCGAAGCGGCGGTAGTGTCGCCTCTGCTGTGGCCAGTTGCGATTGGATGCTGAGTAAATTCGCGTAGGGAACGACACCCGCGCGCGCTTGCGCGTCCGTAATGCTGGTCTGTTCCTCAAGAAATCCAATCGTGCGTTGAGTAGCTTCGATCTCGGCACTGTAGGCAGCTTCCGCCACCATTGCGTTGACTATGTTACCCGACAAGGCGAGATAAGAACCCTGAACGTTGTAGTATTGCAGATCGGCCTGAGCGCCGAGGGCCTCGATCGTTCGCCGCTCGCCGCCAAACACATCGAGTGCGTAACTGACGGTCGTCGATAGGGTGTAGAGATTGAAGACACCCGGACTGGTGTTTTCGCCAAATCGAGCCGGCGAGAATTGCTGACGAGTGGGCTGAAAGCCAGCGCCGATTTGAGGATAGAAGATGCCATAGCCGGCGCGAAGGTTATCCTGACTCTGTCGCAGGCTTGCCTGCGCGGCTTGTAGGGTCGGGCTATTATCGATCGATTGTGCAACCATCTTATCGAGTTTGTCGCACTCAAACCGCCGCCACCAATCCAGGACTATCTTCGCGCCGGGTTCGAAATGTTGTGCGCCACCCGCCGCATCAATCGTCTGGTTCGGTTCACCCTCATAGGTGTAGTGAGAAGTAGCCGGTCCGTTGGGGCGCACAAAATCCGGTCCTACCGCGCACGCGGCAAGCCCGCATGAAAGAAGAACCCACAGCGTCCGCACCAAATAGTGACGCTCCCGACGGTAGGCCCTCGTGTGTCTATTTCTCGGCAACATAAACATCGACCAGCTGGCCCGGATACACAGCGAGATTCTTGACCTTCGCGAAACGAAAGATGACCGGTAGCACTCGCACATCGACCCGTTCGAGTCGCTGGTCGGACAATTCGATTTTCGGCGACACGTATGGCTGTACTCTCACGTATTCAAGTGGAACGCTGATGTTGGTGCCTCGGACAAACATGCGAGCTTGCATTTGAGGTCCGGGGGTCAGCCTGTGAATAAGTATTTCGTCGATGTAGCAGCGGACGCTGACATATTCCTCTGAAGCTCCCATAACGATGATCGGATCAGATCCCTGTGTGTAGGTATCGTAGGTGCCTTGAGGATTAACATAACTTCCAACCGCTGCTTGAATCGCGAGAACGGTACCGTCGGCGGGCGCCTTTATGGTGTACTTGGCAAGGAGTGCGCTCGACGAAAGATATGCCTTCTCGTAGGCCTCGTAGGTCTTTTCCTGATTCGTGATATCGTAGCTCCAGGCACCGGCCTTGGTGAGTTCGTACTGTTTTTGCACTACCTTGAAGTTGGCCGCAGCGACCTTCACGGCGTTTCGTGCATCGTCGAGCGTGTACTTGCTCACAGACTTGGGATTGATCTCGTAGGACGCCTCCTGCTTTTGGAGTTCGTCCCGCGTATTCCTCAGTTGTGCGTCTGCATAGGTCAACTGAGCTTCGGATACCTCGAAGGTCTCTTTGCGAGGTTCAGCGCGGAGCTCCTCGAGCATAGCATGAGCGGCTTCCGCCTGAGATTTTTGCTGCTCAGCGGTAGCGCGTTGGACCGAATCGTCGATGCGCAGCAGGACAGTTCCTTTTGTGACCGACTGACCCTCGCGGACCGGAACATCTATGATCGTGCCGGGCACCTCCGGATAAATGTTGATGTTCTCGCCATTGTTCTGATAACTCTCGACGATACCTTCGGCATAGATACCTTTGGCATAGGGGTTGGCTGCGGGATTAAACGCGGGTGCCTGCGCGGCGGCATGCAGCCCGTAGATGTATGCGCCAATCAGGCCTGCCGCCAGTCCCAAGAAGGCGAGCACAAGTTCTATTCTAGGTCTCTTCATACAGTCTGGCCCTGCTTGAAGCCGGTGACGCGTCCGTCCTCCATCTCCATGATCCGGTTGCTATATTCGAAGATTCTGCTGTCATGCGTGATGATCAGGATGCAGCGCTTCGCGGTGAGGATTTTCTCCTTAACGAAGGACACGATTCTGCGGCCGGTCTCTCCGTCCAGCGAGGCTGTCGGTTCGTCGAAGACCAGAATCTCAGGCTCGTGAACGATGGCGCGCGCGATCGCCACCCGCTGTTGCTCTCCACCGCTTAGCTTCCCGGGGAGCAGTTGAGCTTTGTCGGTCAAACCTACAACCTCCAGGCAGCGCTTGGCGGCGCACAGAGCTTCACTCCAGCTTCGTTTTTGGAGAATGAGCGGAATAGCTACATTTTCTGCGGTGGTGAGGCGCGGGAAGAGGTGATAATCCTGGAACACGAATCCGATGGTGTTCAACCGAAAGTCGGCGATGTCGTTATCGGACAGGCTCCAAAGGTCGCGATTGCCCATTTTCACGGAACCGGAGTTCGGCCGAAGAATTCCGGAAATCATACTTAGCAAGGTCGTCTTACCGCTTCCCGATGGCCCCACGATATAGAGCATCTCACCCCAGTAAGCTTCGAAGCTGGCCTCCCTTACCGCGTAGGTCCTGGCATTGTCCTGTCCGAACCATTTTGTAAGCTTGTCCGCCACGATTGCCGCCTCCGACATATCATCCCCTGAAGATGTCGAACGGTTCGACCTTCAGCACCCGGCGTATTCCGGCGTAGCTGGAAACGCTCGCGATTATCAAAACCAGCAGGAAAGCCAGGCCGAGATTGGTGTAAGTGACGCGTGAGGCATACTCCGGGAGCCTCCACTTCGCCGCGCCGATCAGGAGGGTGGACAGTCCGATACCGAGGCCATACCCAGCCAGCGAGGTAAAGGCAGCCTGAAACAGTATCATGTAGACAAGGTCACGCCCTTTGGCGCCCATCGCCTTTAGCGCGCCGAAGTGCTCAAGGTTTTCGAGGATGAAGGTGTAAAAGGTCTGCCCCGAAATCGACAGACCAACAATAAAACTGATCACCGTCATCAGTAGCGTGTTGGTGCCGATACCGGTTTGGTATTTCAGGTAGTTGGAAATGCGGGTTTGAAATTCGTCGCTCGTCAGCGCGAGGTAGCCCAGGCGATCAATTTGCTGCTTGATGTACGCAACGTCCGAGGTCGTCTTCGGTTCGACCAAAATGTATGAGATCGTAAAGCGAGTGGACGGGATGTACTGAAGGGCCCGGTTGTAGGTGGTATACAGGGTCGGAGTTCCGTACAGACCGCCGGTAGCGACTTTTGCGATGCCGACGATGACCCCGCGATGGTCGTTGATTTCGAACTCTGTTCCGATCTTCGGATTCTGGAGTTTGGGAAATTCCTCATCCTTGACGACCATGAATCCATTTTCGGCAAAGATGTCGTCGATATTCCCGTCAAGCAGCTGTGGCCTTCCGAACAGGCTGGCATCATCCAGTCCTATTATGGTCACTGGCTGATAGGTGCCATCTTTGAGCTTGACTAGCGCCGCACCCGAATACAGAGGAACCGCGTATTTGACCCCGTTGATGCTGCGCACGGCGTCGAGCACGTAGTCCGGCATCGGGATGCTGCTAAGGACGGTGTTTACACCTGGATCCATTACCCACATGCTGGCGCCAACGTTAATCACGGTCGCCGACGCCTTGGTCAGGATGCCCGCGAAGGATGAGGTCATCTGGACGATGAGGAATACCGAAAAGGTGGTTCCGACCAGCAACGCGGTATATTTCCCCTTGTCGTTGACCAGGAGCTTATAAGCCAGTATGAGGATTTCCTTCATTGGTGATTCCGCTTTTTAGAGCATTCGACGTGCCATCAGTTTTTGGTGGCCGAGCAAGGTCGAGAATGCCATTGCTGTATCCGATCGATGCAAAACTCTGACGCGCTCGGCATCAGCGATAACACCCGAGCATTTTTCAGGTCTCTTCAGTCCGCGTGTCTTGAGGAAAGAACGGACCGATTTTGGTGGGTTGGTCCGAAGGGTGAGACTAGCGCGTCATCCGCCTAATGGGATCATGATGACCGCGCTCGGCTTTTGGTGCGTAGTGGGTAATCTTCTTGTAGATGCCCATCACGATTCGCCAGTAATTCGATCCGGTCGCATCCGGATACTCATTCGCCGCGATGTCCTTGGCTCGTTCCCAAGCTTCTTCGTCTTCAGGTGTATGAACTACGCTGACTGGCATAACGCTCACCAGGCGCGCGTCTCGTGCGACGATAGCCAAAGCTTTTTCAGATCCTTCGGCAGCTGGCTGAAGATGTCCCACGCTTCGCCCTCAGTCCCGTGGGGGGCTGCCGAGCGCATCCTGAAGTGTTGCGAAGACAGCCAGCACGCCCCGCGCCGCTGTTTCGAAATCGGGCAAGCTGGCGTAGTAGCGGACCCGCGAAACGAACTCGGTTTCGTGAGTCTTACGCACCTCGCGATCGATGCGCTCGTTTTCCAGCCACAGCACCTGCAGGTCGGCGGGCAACTGACTCGCCACGTGGAAGGCTTCGTTGGGAGTGATTCTTTCGCGCAGTTCCTGGAAGACTGCGTAAGTAGTCGCGGCGGCGCCCTCCAAATCCGTTCTTGCCCTTTGCGCAACACGAGCGATGAATTCCTTGTCGTTCATTTGCCTGTCGTCGCGCGTCCATTGGCGCTGACTTTGAGCCGTGCCAGCAACGATCCGTCTTCGTCATCCCACGAAAAGCGCGGCTTACCGCCAAAGGCCTTGGCAACTTCGCGCGCGATGCGATGGGCGAGCTTTTGCGAGGTCGTCAGCACCTCGAGTTCGTTTCCGTTCCAGATGCTCGAAAGAACCTGGCGCTCGGGTTGCGTGTACTCAGCGCGACTTTCCACATTCTTGATGCGACGGGAAATGTCGTCAGCATCAGCCGCGGCGCCTTCTGGAAGCTCGATCAATACCCGGCCGTGATACTCTCCCGACTCCGCTTGTGCGCATCCGGGGCAATGCACCCAAGTTGCGCGGTCCGCCATTTCTGCTGACAACCGACGGCCACGCCGCCACGTCTTGGCTGAATACACCGCGCCACATCGATCGCAAATCGATGGATCGCTAAATTCCGCTCTGCGCGTTACCGGCGGACTCATATCCGAGCGTGAGCCGCGACGATCCTTGCTTCGGATGAGTCCTTTCCCACCGGTTTTCCTGGTTAATCCACTTTTCATTTTATCATCCTCGCGCGAATCGGAGTTAGTTATCCCCGAATGACTGGGTGGCTGCTTCTACTTTCAGAAACGCCTTCAACACATCGGTCGTCGTTATGATGCCGACCAGCTTACCATCTTCCATTACGGGCAGGCCGCCGATCTTGTGCGAAATCATCAGCCGTGCCGCATCTTCGACGGTCATGCTGGGCGTTGCCGTCTTCGGATCAGAGGTCATCGCCGCGGTAATTTTGGTCGAATCGAGATAGCCGGCGTGCGCGCGAATGTCGCGATCCGAAATGATACCGACCAGCTTATCGTCGTCCACCACCGGAATCCTTCGATAGCCGCCGCGCTTCATCATGGTTGCTGCTATCCGCAAGCTGTCGTGCGAGGAGATGGTTTCCGCGCCGTAAGTCATCAATCTGCTAATGAGCATCGCCATAACCTCGGACCAACATTAGGTGCAAACCTCCTGCCATAGTCTGGAGAAGCTTTATGTTCGCCAACCGGCGCCATTCTCGGGTTTTCGGTTGCGAAACGTGCCACCAATCCGATGTTATTGACGCCGATCGCTACATCGATGGGAAATGCTCTCGATGAGACTCGAAATTGCGGTCGGAAAAGCGTGGCATGGCAATCGCTATAAGCAAGGTTTCCGCAATGGCGGGAGGAGAAATCTCATGGCGTATCCATTTAAGAAAATTCTTTGCCCCATCGATTTCGACGAAAACTCCATCGCGGCGCTCGATGCGGCCGCAGAGATCGCGCGCCAGTCCGATGCTACGGTCGAGGTTCTCCACGTCGTGCCGATTATCATGCAGGCCAGCGGCATGCCGATTTACGTCGACGTCTATACGCAACAGGAAAAGGACTCGCAGGCCAAACTGGTGGAATTGGCCAGGACCCATCTCGCGGGCCTGAAGTACAAACTGGATACCAGCGTCGCGGAGCCTTGGGCCGCCATCCTCCACGCGCAAAAGGCCGACGGTGCAGACGTCATCGTGATGAGCACGCACGGACGGCGCGGGCTCTCGCATTTTTTCCTCGGGAGCGTTGCCGAGCGCGTCGTGCGCGAAGCGACATGCCCGGTGCTCACCATCCGCGGGCATCATGCGGCGGAACAGACAGCCAGCGCGCAAGCCTGACCCGACAATCTCGACACATGGCCGCCTCGGCTTGCGGGTAGAACATGCGACGTGATTTGACCAGGTCCATGACAATTGAACGATTCAACTTCCGGCAGCGCCGGCGGTGGCTTCGCGCCTGCACGATACTGACAACCGCGGCCGTGTGTGCGTTGTCCGGATTCGCATTCGCGCAGTGGTCCCCGCCCTCAACGGCGAGAAAGGATTTTGTGCTGAATTGCGCCGATTGTCACGGTGTCTACGGGAAAGGCAACGGCCCCGCGACGCAAGTCATTCCAGGATTCAAGTCCGCTGACCTGACGCTCCTTAGCAAGAAAAATGGCGGTCTATTTCCACGTCAGGAAGTCTATGACGTTGTCGATGGGCGAAAGCGACTCTCCGAACACTACGACCCGGACACCGACATGCCGCTTTGGGGACTGACGTTCCAGCCCGAGGGTCGCGAGTTCAGTAAAGAGGCCGAGGAAAAGGTAAAAGCCCGGATTTCTGGCCTAGTGGACTACATCGAAGGGATCCAGCAGAAATAGTGCTCTCTTCAAAATCCTAGTGTGACGATCTCGTGGTGGCTCTCGGCGTAAGCGCGCGCGAGGCCGAGTTGCTCGTCGGTACCGGCGTGAATCTCGAACAGCGGGTCACCTTGGCCCACGACCTCGCCCAACGAGTGAATGAGGCGCACACCTCGACGGAATCCGCGCCAGTCTATCCGGTCGACATTTGTCCGGGTCCTTACTGGCGCCCGATCACAATGACTTCCCGTGGAGCGTAAGACAGAGTAATGAATCCTCAGGATCCACAGAAATCAGTTCTTCACCGAGGAGGACCCACATGGCAAAGTTGGGCCGTTTAACGATGATCCGTTTCGTGGTTTTTGGGGTTCTGATCCTTGCGTCAACTTCCTGGGGGCAGACGCCCTCGCCTATTGCCGAACAGATTGCCAAGGCCTATGGCCTGGATTCGTACCAGCAAGTTGAAGCGATCCGCTATACGTTCAACATAAGGGGCGCCATATCGGTCAGCCGTTCATGGGTTTGGGAGCCCAAGACCGGCCAGATCTCCTACGAGGGAGTAGATAAGGACGGCAAGCCGGTGAAAGTTACCTTCGTTCAATCCAAGGTCGCCGCCGATTCTCCCATCGCGAAGAACAAAATTGACTGGTTTTTCGTAAACGATAATTATTGGTCGTTCCTCGCTTTCCATATTTACTGGGATTCCTCAGGCGCCAACGTGCAAGACATGGGCATGCAAAAACTGCCGCTGGAGGAGGGTTCGGCGAAGCTGGTGACGGTGAAATATCCGAACGGCGGCTACACGCCTGGAGATACCTGGGATCTGTACCTCGGGTCTGACAACCGACTCAAAGAAATGGTCTACCATCGGGGGGCCCCACAAAGCCCAACAAACCCGGTGCCAGCTCTCGTTACAGTGACTTGGGAGGGCTACAAGAAAGCTGGCCCTCTCGTCTTCTCGACGGAGCATCGCGGGACGGCGGACGGCAAGCAACTGCATCTCTACTTTTCGAATGTAGCCGTCAAGCTAGTAGGGTCGGACACGTGGATTAACGCGCAGTAGGAAGCGCGCGCCCTCGAGTGTCGATGGCGAATTGGTCCGGCGTGACCGATCGGCTATGGTTTCTTCAAACAGGGGAGTTCGTCGCGCGACGCGCTCCCATCGATTGCGCCAAGGTCCACCCCGCTACGCCTAGAATCGAGCCGTACTCAATTACTATTGTCGCCCAGACGGGAAGCGGCCAGTAGACCGCGAGCGAGCTCACGGTCCAGACCGCAAGCGGCAGAGTGCGCGGAGTGAACAGAAACGGCGTAACCCAAACGAGGTACCACGGAAAGATGGTCGGGGCGAAGAGCAGCGTCGTTGCTACAGGCCAGGCCCAGGCCTCCGGTGAGTCAGGGTCTAAATGCCAACGCATCCAGAGCGCGGCCGCAAAGCCGACAGCGACTGGGACGCCGACCAGGCCCCTCGTCGGAAAGACCCACTCGAGGGCCGAATAAACCGGTGCGTTGACGCGCCAACGAGCCAGATAGCCTCCCAGCGAGCCGAGCGGCAGCTGGCCGTGGCCCAGAAATGGAATATAGAAAGCGGCAAGGATTCCGACGCCTAGAGCTGCGTCACGAAGACGGATGCGACCCCAGAAGAGCGGCACTAAAATCACCGGTAGAAATTTGACCCCGACCGCGAGCGCGAACGCAGTAGCCGCAACCGTGCGCCTTCCGCGCGCCAGCGAGGCAGCAGTCAGAACAAGACATAGCGCACCTAGGAGATCGACATGTCCGTTTCCGGCGCCCTCCAGTGCTACTAGCGGATTCCATACATAGGTGAGCACCCACCACTGGCTTCGATTGGACGCGGATAGCCACCAAAGGAGAACGGCGACTATAGCAGCATCACAGAGAACGATTGCCGATTTCATCGCGCGCGCGGAGTTATCCACCATCGTGACGGCGCGAAAAAAAAGTTCTGCTACGGCCGGGTAAGGCGTTGGGAAATCAGGATGGTTCATCAGCAGAGTCTCAGCCGTGTGCAAATGCCGGACTGCGCTGTCGCTTGGCACAACCAGGTAAGGATCGTAGCCGAGGCGCTGGATTCTGCCATCCCACACATACCTATAGACATCTGTTGAGAGGGTTGGCGTCGCGAGCAGGAGCGGAACTCGCCACCCCGCTGCGAGCACAAGGCACAAAGCAAGTAGTCGATTGCTTCCCCCGGCAAACCGGCTAAGGAGCCATACGGTTCGAATGTATGCGATGCCTGCCAACGCAGTGCATGCGACAAACACGCGCGCGTGTGTTCTTGAATCGAAGAAAGCGATCCCGAGGAGGCAAGCTGCGATGACTAAACCCCAGCCGAGGATCGCGGCCGGCGTTACGCTCTGGTCCTTCACCACCCGCGCAGCTCCGGTCGGCGGGCGAGCCACTCGGCCGTCCGCGGGGCGCGATGAGGAAATAAACGAAGCTCGCGCGCCAAACGTGCCAGATCCTCAACCTCATCCACGTCATAACCCGTTTCGGTGAATGCCACCTGGAGACCCAGGCCTTGAGCACTCGCCTTCAGCGAATCAAGGGCACTGCCAGTCCCCATCTCTTTCGTATCAAACAACTCGGCTTGCATAGTCTTAGTACCTACAAGGTAGTAACCACCGTCAGTAGTCGGACCTACCACTAGGTCCGACTCGTCGAGGAGCTGAAAAGCCTTATCGAGCGTCTCTGGCGGCAGTTGAGGGCTGTCGCCATCGATAGCGACCACACGGAGGTATCCTCTATCGATGAAGATGCGGAAGGCCGAGAGGAGGCCCGCGGCAAGACCCTCGCCCTCTTGTCCGACGATTTCGATCGCCGGCAGCCAACTGGCGAGATCGGCGACATCGGAAGTTGGGCAGACAATAGCAAGAGCGTCAGTGGAGATGGAGCGAGCGAGATACAGGGTATCTTCAATCATACACCTATAGAGGTCGACGACGGCTTCAGCAGGCAGGCTGGCGGCGAGTCGGGTTTTTACGTGGCCGACGCGAGCCGCCTTCGCCATAATGACTAGGGCACGTTCCCCAATCTCTGAACGCGCCCGTTTCAAACTTTTCCCTCGCGCGTCGAGGTAGTATCGAAGAGTTGATACTTCAATATCGCGCCAAGGATACCCCAGGCCGCGCCGATGCTCCCTCGGAAGGTGCCGCTTATCTTCGAAGATCCGATCCTGGGATGATAACTTACCGGCACTTCGGTAATTCGAAGTCCCCGCCGCGCGCCCTTCACGATCATCTCCACCGGCCATCCATATGTGGATTCCCGTAGCCCGAGCGCGATCAGCGCTTCATAGCGTGCTGCTCGAAACGGACCTAGATCCGTGAGGCGCACTCCGCTTAGAAGACCTATCAGGCGTGCCGCGAGACGATTGCCGAACACGGCATGCCAGGGCATAGCCCCTGCTATTCGCTCGCCCGCCAGCCGCGAGCCGATGACGATATCCGCAGCGCCTTCGCGCAGCGGCTCGAGCAGACGCGACATCTCCGCCGGACGGTCGCTATAGTCTCCGTCCAGGAAGACGACCACCTCTGGAGCATTGACTGCGGCAAGGCCGGTGAGACACGCGCGCCCATAACCACGCCGCGGTTCGTGCAGAACCTCGGCCCCCATATCACGCGCAATCTGTGCTGTCCCGTCGGTTGAATCGCTGTCTACGACAAGCACTTGTTGGACAATTCCAGCCGGGATATCCGCCAGGACCAGGCCGATGGATTGGGCTTCATTGTACGTAGGAATGACTACCGAGACGCGCACAGGTTCAGAGTGGAAGCTGCGGCCAACGCCGCGCGAGCACGACATCGACGGCTGCGCGCTTACCTGAAGGTCCGAGGGCTAGCGCCAGAGCTACCACCATTGGAACCAGCAGCTCCCATATCCAGCCGATTCCCCGCTCTGAGACCCATAGCCCGGTCAGAAATCCGAATGCGACCAGCGCAGCAGGCCGGGAGAATAAGCCCAGGATCAGGAAGACTCCGACGCTCAATTCAAGAACCGCCTGCCCAGGACCAGCTATCGCGGCGTGGGCGGCCATAAGTCCCATCACCTGCTTCCAAACTGCCGGTGCGTGACCATATTGAATGTAATAGCGGATCAATCCCGCATAGCCTTTGGCGCTGTACAGTTCTTTGCCAAGGTTCTCGAAGAACGTCGACACGAATAATGCGCCAAGAGTGACCCTAAGTATCACGAGTGAGAGGGCCGCATCTAGGGTGGGTAGTTTGGATTGGTTCAACCTTTGCGCTCCGTATGCTCTTGCGCACCGAACACTGTCGTGCAAGCGCTCCCAGCTTTCGGGAATTGTCGCAAGCTTCCCGCGCGGATGATGAACGAGGGCAGAGGCTTTTCAGCCGCGAACGGGCAAAACTCGTCCGGCAGGTCTAATCCTCCCCGGAGTAGTCGGCGGCTAGGGCAGCCGCCGCGGCACGACTCGACGAAACGGCAATCCGCGCAAAACTGCGGAACGTGATCCAGCTCGCGAAAAAGCCGGCGAGTCGACTATAGCCGCTCCCATTTTTTCAAGTTCGGCGAGGCTAACATTCCGCTTCGGCCAATAGACGCAGGGGAGCACATCGCCCTTCGGCGTGACCCGAATGGTGCCCTTTCCGCACCCGCCCGAAACAGCCTCGAATCCAAGAATCGCGCGCACGATGGGTTCATTGCATACAGCTAGTGGACAGGATTCCAGCAACCGCTGAAAGCCAGCCCAGAACTGCTCATAATCGAGTGAGAAGGCGTCCGTTTTAACAGGCTGATAGACATTTACCCGGAAGTTTGCTCCGTGCCGCGCCGCAAGCGTCCCTATCTCGGGAAGCTTGTCATAGTTGGTCCGCATCATGACGGCTATGATCGTGACGGATACTCCGAGTCTCAGAGCACGCGCCATCTGATCGAGCACCAGCCGCCAGTTCCCTGCACCACGCCAGGAATCCTGCTCACGCTCGGTTGCGAAGTCCAGGGAAAACTCGAGATCGGCGAAAGTGCGCACTTCATCATCGCTCAGGACCGCCGCCGAGTAGCCATTTGAAGTCAGCGCTATCGTTGTGCCGCGGTCGCGCAGATACTCGAGGATCCCGTGAAACTCCGGATGAAGTCCATTCTCACCGGTCCCAAGGTTGACCGATCGAACCGGCACACTTTCGCAAACGCGCCGAACGTCATCGAGCGACAGACGATCGATCCGGCCTGTGTCGCGATAGCAATGAGCACACGCGAGATTGCACTCATTGGTGAGCCCAAGGCCGACCGAAAAACCATTGCCGCTGGATTTTCCCATCATCTCGGCCCTATCACTTTCGGACACGACGATCCACCAATAGCGCGGTGTTTTTCAATGAACCGGTATCATGAAACCTCGTCGCCGTTTACCAACTGAATCTGAGGCACGCCAGGCTCACGAGTCTCGGAGCGTGCGAATCTCTCGTCCCTCGCCGCGAATTGTTTATTCCCATTCGACTGTCAGATTGAACTCGTTTCGAGTATCAGCGTGCCCTCGAACATTAGCCAATCGTTCATGCGATAAAAGAATATCGGTTCGAACTCCAGAGAGAACGTGTTGGTGGGGCTCTGTCGATCGTAGATGAAGGATCCGGCGGCAGCGCCGGCGATGGTGAGTCGATGGCGTCCGAGGTAGTCATTGAACGCGCTCGCGAAAGCCGTTCGCGACGGTGCTGAATCGACGGAGTCACTAAGCGTCTTCACTTGTTCGGCGGTCTGCGAAGTGTCCTTTTCAATCTTGACGTTAGTGGCCTTCAACTGGCCATTTTCATTTTCGAGCTGCTCGACTCTTTGGCGGAGAAGCTTGATTTCCTCGCGATCCGTTTCTCGATCGTGAAGGATTTGGTGGATCTCTTTTCTGATTTGGTCGAGCGTGCGCGGATCTTTGGAGTCGGAACTCAATGCCGGAAGAGGGCGGGCCAAGACCAGGACCGCGATCGACAACATTGCATGGCGCAAGAGCCGTCTTCCAGGAAGATACTCTAACACCACTGCTAGCGTCTCCTAACTTTGGTTATTCCACCTTGCTGGTCGTCCTTGCAGAAGCCCTCAACGTATCGCACGAGCGCGTGGATCTCTTCGTCCGAGAAGCCGTCTCTCCATGCCGGCATTTCTGCGCTGAGCTTGGCCGCTTCTCCACCGTTGCGGATCACTAAGCTGCTCGCAACTAGGTTGCGAAACGATCAGGCGGGGAGTCGATCAAGCGCGCGTTCCAGGTCCGCAACCGAAAGGTTGGTAACCATTACGCAGAAAACGGAATATCGGTTGGTAGCTGCGATGGAGTAGCCTTTGTATCGATAGAAATGGATTCCTTTGACGACTTGATCTCCGGACGGAAAACGAAAGCTGTCATCTCGCTTGATGATGCATAAGAGCGAACCTTTGCTGCCTTGATACAAGGAATAAGCTACGACCTTGCCGTCCGGCGTCTTATCGATACGGCCGCCGCGCGATGTAAGTCCGATAGAAGAAAAGTCCCACACTAGTGGCACACCGAATTGATTAATAAGAGCGACCGCTAACTCGTCAGTAGATGCGGCGCCGACGGTCGGAACAAACTTCCTTTGCGAATCCACATAAGAGGCGATCGCAGCGTCGAAGGCCGGATTTGCAGTTGAATGGGTGCGCCCGTTAACGATGATCACGGCCAGAAGTGCGGCTATCGCTACGGCCGCGGCCCATCGTATCGGCCGCTTGAATCTGCGCGCGCTCATGATCCGAGATTCGGCGCGATCTGCCGCATCAAGCGAAGCCGATATTCGTTGCCGGAGCGCATCGGGCGCCGGAATCTGCGGAACGTTCTCTCGTAGCATGGCGCGCGTCTCGCGTTCGGTCGCCAGTAGCGTCTCGCATTCTTTGCAACTCGTTACGTGATCCGAGACTTCGCGGCGCTTTTCCTGACTAAGTTCGTCGTCCGCGTCGAGGCCGAGGTATAGCTCGACATATTGCCTGTGATTCATAATTGAAGAACCCGGCTTTAGGTCTCCACTCCGGCCAGCCCGCGGTCTCTCGCAAAGAGCCGCAGCGCATCACGCATCAGCGCGCGCCCGCGTGACACACGCGAGCGAACCGTTCCAATCGGTATATCTAGAACGCCAGCGGCATCTTTGTAGGTCATGTCCTCCAGGTCAACCAGGATCAAGGCAGCCTGAAAGTCAGTGGGAAGGTCACGCAGCGCTCGTTGTACCGATTGATCGAAACTTTGCGCGGTCACAATGTCCTCAGGATTTGCCTGTGCACAGGAGGCTCTAAGGCTCTCGGTTTCGATCGCGCGCTCGAATTCCTCGACCGTCGCTGAAACATGTTCCGGCTTGGCGCGCGAACGATTGGTGCGAAAAAGGTTGTGCAGGATGGTGAGAAGCCAGGCGCGGCAATTGGTTCCGATGGTGAACTGGTGAAATGATCGATAAGCCCGCAGAATCGTCTCCTGACATAAGTCGTTCGCCTCTTCCTGATTGCGCGTTAGATACAACGCCGTCGTAAAGAGGGAATCTAAATGTGGTAGAGCCTCTCCTTCGAAAAGGCTTCGCTTTTCAGACTTCGTCTCGCCCATTCGCTAGCATCTCATGCGCAATAAACTCGCTTTTGACCGAAAAGTTCCCCGCAGTGCTTTGTCGTCTGGAACCATGAGACGCCGCAGGCTCAGTGGCGACCCCGCACGAGATCGAAATTGTACTGAAACTGCATTAGAAGAATGTTCTTGCCGTTGAAAGTTCCTCCCGCGAACGCACCGTACTTGTCATTACTCAGCACACCTACATATTGTAAGGTCATGAAATACTTGCTGGTCCACGGAGGAGTGAGAACAACGCTGGGAAAGAGTTCCCAGGTATTGCCGTCAGGGTTATAAATTGCAGAAGGGGTAAAAACTACGGCACCCCACCACCAGCTCGTGTTCGCACTGAAGAGCAGGTTCTCTTCATTGTGCCGCCATCGCTCCGCATAGCCGCCATATACCATGTCCTTGTTGGGGCTCACGGTAGTAAAGTTGTTCCACTCCAGATTTGTAGTCAGGCTGCCGGTACTGGTTAGCCATGGAACCGCTAAGCCGTCGATGTCGAGCGCGAGCAGCGTGTTAAGCGTGCTCGAATAAATAACGCACTCGGGCGTGCGACATTGATGGTGTTGAAAGGTGTTCGATCCTGCCAGACGGCTTCGGTCCTTGCAACGAATGGAATGTCTGAAAGAAACTTGCCGGGAAGATAGACAGGACGGTTAAGCGTTACGCCCAAGTCGTTGAGCGTAGGATAGCGCTGCTGGAAAGTCTGGCCCGTGGCAGGAGTGCCGCTTACAAAAGTCGTGTCGTTGAGTTGATGGCCGTGCCAGTACAACATGGTCAATTCCGCATCTTCTACAATGCTATGCAAACGCAGGCCCCCCATCGAGTTGGCCCAAGTGTCGGATGGCAACCGGAACGTATCCTGTGGGACTGCGGAACCAGTGACTTGCGGAAACGCCGATTGTCGTCCGCGGGGAGTGACCGCAGGAATGGTGAACGGATATGGATAGGTATCGAACCTGCCCCGCCCGGGGCGGACAAGTTCACCGCGCCCGCGACATCGTGCTGTCCAGCTAGCGCCCATCGGGGTAGTTAACACTGGTGTAAAGAGGCTGCCAGGCGGGCGTCCATACGCCGGTGATGTCCGCTCGGTTGTTAGGATTGAGCAGCGGCTTCATGGTCAGTTAAGCGGCTTTCTCGCTTTCGTCAACTCCCGGTCGGGCACTACTGAGATAAGTATCGTGGGCGCGCAGCGCAG
>Ga0182024_10002460_pt1 | contig 45805 bp, 41 predicted proteins | sample P32metaG_FD_120480 | JGI IMG/M metagenome (GOLD analysis project Ga0182024, IMG submission 120480) | Permafrost microbial communities from Stordalen Mire, Sweden - P3-2 metaG (Illumina Assembly) | ecosystem: Environmental > Terrestrial > Soil > Wetlands > Permafrost | place: Sweden: Stordalen... | reverse complement strand
CTGGATTCCGGTAGTTGTCAGGCCGCTGTTTACAACAGACCAGGTACTGCCGCCATCAGTCGATTTCCGAACACCGCCTGAAATCGTTCCCATAAAAACAGTTCCGGACCCCTGTGGGTCAACGGCGAAGGCCTCGACAGCGGCAGGGCTCGGACCAACGTTGGTCCAGGCGACCTCATTCTGCTGGGCCATCAGCAGCAATGGCGAAACGAGGATACCGATAATGGCTGATTTCACATTTCCTCCTTATCGCTTCTCCATGAAGAGGCGTTGCTCAGAGCGCCGGGTGGTCATGCCGCCAGTTGCCGTGAACGTGCCTGGGGATTGCGCGCAGCCGGATACCGCCGCCACGCGCAACAGTACAGTTAGCCTGGTCTTCATTTCTCACCTCCAAAGAATTACTGCACGCCGATGGTCACTGCGTTACTCGGGCGGCCAATGTAGGTCAAGCGCACGGAGACAGCAGATCCCGGTGCGACGCCGTTCGGAACTCGAAAGTTCACCTGGTAATATCCGGGATATCCGGGAGCGTCGCCGAAAAACAGAATCTCAGCGAGCCGGCCACCGATGGCTACTTGGGGAGGGATCACGCCGCCTTCAAATAGGCTGGTTGAATACATCGACAGCACTTCGCCAGCGGTAGCCGGGTTGGCGGGCGAAACGATCAGCCCGGTCGCGCCGTTCCAAATCGCCCCCTGACCGCGCCCGTCGCCGGAAATAGAAAATAGGGCAGGCGCAGGAACCAAGACCGACGGAGTGTAGATTTCCGCGCTGGCAAGCGCTGAATATCCGGGCGCGCCCCCGCCGCCGGCGATCAGGACTCGGCCGTCTCCTAGTAGCGTAGCCGTGTGGATTTCCCGGCCTGCGATCATGTTCCCAATCCAACCATACGTGCCACTCGAAAAGTCGTAAATCTCGACGCTGGACAGATAGGCTTGGTACGGCCCCGCATCGTAGGAGCCGCCCCCGGCTATCATGACGATCCCGGACGGAAGGAGCGTTGCCGTGTGATAAAACCGGCAGAGCGTCATCCTGGGAGCAGCGGCGAAGGTCGTGTTCGCAGGATCGTACAGCTCCGTTTGGGAGATGCAGGCCAACGGATCGGAGTCGCCGCCACCGGCGATGAAGGCTATCCCGTTCGTAAGCAAGGTGGTGGTGAAGTCAAAATCGTGGCCGGAGTGGCCGGTATCAGTAAACAGGCCAGTTGATGGGTCGTAGACTTCTTCCCCGACCAGGACCGTGCCGTCTGCAAGGGGTGTCGCGCCGCCCACCAGGTACCAGGCGCGATGCAGGTTGCCTGTGGGCGTGAAGCTTCCCGCAATTGGATCGTAAAGCTCTGCGCTTAACAAGTCATCGTCAGTCGTCGAGTCATACCCACCGGCAACGAGGACTCTGCCATCGAGGAGCAGCGTAGCCGTGTGGGCGGCACGCGCTATAGTCATATACCCTGTAGGGGAAAACGTGCCAGTGACTGGATCGAAAAGCTCCGCGCTGGGTAACTCGGCGCCGCCCGCTATCAAGACCCTGCCATCGGCGAGCAGAGTTGCCGTATGCGCTACCCGCGGCATGGACATTTGGCCGGTAAGAGAAAAAGTGCCCGTGGAGGGATCGTAAAGCTCGGCACTGGCCAGGACGCTGTTGTCGGCGGTCCTCCCCCCGGCGATCAAGACGTGGCCGTCAGGGAGCAGCGTCGCGGTGTGAAACACCCGGGGCATGGTCATGCTGCCGGTCGTTGTGAAGGTGCCTGGGGATTGCGCCGTCGCAATCGACACGTTGCCGGCCGGCCCGAGCACGAGCAGCAGAAGGACTAAAACGGATTTCATAATCTGTCTCCTAAGCGTCGCTGCAATTCCGCAATGTCCATGACCAGTCCGTGGCGTTAGGTTCGGGCGCGGTGGCATAGCCGGGTGGTACTTGCACAGAATCGCAGACTCTTATCCTTAGAGTCGATACATGGGAGGTGGAGATATGGTGTAATTGAGATGGACGCCTAATCGACTCATTTCGCTAGGCTTGCTTAATGTCGGAGCGGGTTACCACCTACAAGTTCGGCCCGTACGAAGTCCACACGCGGACGCGGGAGCTGTACAATCAAGGCACAAAACTGAAGCTGCGCCCGCAAGCGTTTCAAGTCTTGCAGGTCCTGATCGAACACGCCGGGGACGTGGTGACGCGCGAAGAGCTTCGCCAGATGCTCTGGCCAGGCTGGAACCTTCGTGTCTCATCCCAGTGCTCGAACGATATGCCCCGATGTGGTTGGCGCAGTTGCCGGCGCTGCTGCCACCGGAGCATCACGCGAGCCCGGCCGTCCACGCGGCGCGACAATTGCGTCCCCGAACAACTGGAGTCGTAGAACTCCCGGGCCCTGCCGTCCAAGTACAGGGTCGTGCTGAATGTCGATGCCCGCCCATCAGTGGCCAGGGTGTCCAAGGACCTCGCCCCGTGTGTGTGGTTCGATCCGGAGCGTCACACTCTTGTCTTTCCGGCCGGCGTTGAACGGGCTGGATTCAGCTTGCATATTCCGAAAGCTTCCCCTGCCCAGGATGGGGCGGCAAGCAATATGAGCATAGCGGCGCGCATGTGCCTACCATGCGCCAAGATGCGGATTGGAACCGCCCCGTTGCGATTGTGGTGGGATTCTATTCCCGGCTCCCGGACCGGCGGAAGTAATTCCGCGCTAACGCCTGGGCCACCGTCTCCCCGAGTTGACGTCCATCTTCCAGCGAATGATAGTAGTGAAAACCAGCGTACATACGGGCCCAAAAGACCTCGTCCATCAGGTTACGGGTGTCCTCGAATATGTGTTGATGCACGCTGCCGTTAAATACCGTGCTGTCCGTCACGACATGTACCCGGGTGGTGCCGAAGAAGCTAGCGATCAGTGTTGACACGGCTCCCGTTACGCATCCGTGGGCCGCGGGATACTCGGGATGAGCCGGAGTCGTACCTAGTGGAAGCCAAGCCGGATCCGCGGTCAAATCGGCGTTTCCGCCCCCTGCCGGGATGGCGGTTACGGGCCTCCAGAAGCCGTACTTGTACTTGGCATTGAAGCAGGCGATACCGGCGTCCGCGAACCCGGTCCAGAGCATTGCCATCAACCTTGCCGAATCGGCCGTGCCGAGTTGATAATTGTTGACCAGATTGTTGAATGCTCGCGCATACTGCTGGCCGGTGTGTTCGGTCCAAAAGAGTCCGATCTCGGTTTCGGCGGCTGAACGGATGGTACTGGTTGTGTCCCCGTACGTGCGAGTCAGGTTGTAGTCTCTTTCCCAGATCTCACTGCCAAGACTGGGCGGACCGTCAGGGAGATAGTCGTCCGCGGCTCTCATTGTAAACGGCCGCATTTGCCCCAGCCAAGGAGTCACGGGAGCGGCAAAAGCGGGCGGGGTCGGAATCCACGCGCCTGGACCGGACCCGGGAACATAAGTAACGTTGGCCTCCAGGCCATCGCCTGCGCGAGCGTGAATCACGGCCATGGCAGCGGCCTCGCCAACCGCGATCCCCGCGTTCATAGCGTCTGGGTCGGCGGTGATCCCCGCCAGCGACGAGGAGAAGTTAGTATCCAAGGTGGTCACCTGTGAGGGAAAAAAGTTAACCAGCACGCGGTGCGCGGCCGCCGCAGCCGCGGCGTCGACGGATGCGGTCGGCGTGCCCGCGGTCCGGTAATAGAAGGGTTGATACTGTCCGGTGATCGCATTCACCGCGTCGTATACTGCCAGGCTCGTGTAGCTGAACCACACCGCGGAGGCCGCCGGGGATTTTCCGCCGTTCGCGACGATTGTCGCAGAGGCTATCCCGTTCCACTCCGTCACCACGTTAGCCGCGTTTAGTTGCAACGCGAGACAGAGTGGTGTTGCTAACCATACCAGTGAGCGCGCTTTCCGCTCGGTCGAACATTGATCTCCACTCGTTATCATTCACTTTTCTCCTTTTGAAATAGCTCTAGGACGGCACCTGCCCGCCGCACGCGAAGAACTCCCGGCAGAGAACCATTTGTTACTTTGTCTGGATCGCTCGCGTGGCTTGAAACCCATCGAACAGTTGAGATGGTAAGGGAGGGTTGGGAGGGAAGTCGATACATGGGAGGTAGAGATATGGTGTAATTGAGGTGGACGCCTAATCGACTCATTTAGCTAGGTTTGTGTAATGTCGGAGCGTGTTGCCACCTACAAGTTCGGCCCCTACGAAGTCCACACGCGGACGCGGGAGCTGTACAATCAAGGCATAAAATTGAAGCTACGCCCGCAGGCGTTCCAGGTTTTGCAGGTCCTGGCCGAACACGCCGGGGACGTGGTGACGCGCGAAGAGCTTCGCCAGATGCTCTGGCCGGCTGGAACCTTCGTGGATTTCGAGCACGGGCTGAACTCGTCGGTGAAGGAACTGCGCCGGGCTCTGCGTGATTCCGCGAACGAGCCGCGTTATATCGAGACGCTTCCTCGCCGGGGATACCGGTTTATAGCGGAAACCTCGCCCCTCACCGAAGATCATCCACGATCGATCGCGAGTCACCCGCAGATTGTGGGAAGACACCACATTATCAGCGACATCCTCGACGCCTGGTCAGCCGGAAAGCGAGGCGCCCGTCAAGTGCTCTTCCTGAGTGGGGAACCCGGGATTGGTAAGACCACGATCGTGCAACAGGTACTCGCAAGGTCCACGGCGGCAGGCACGGCGAAAGCGACCTGGGGGCAGTGTATACAGCATTACGGCATTGGAGAGCCGTATCGGCCGCTCCTCGATGCGATCATGCGATTGTGCAGCCAGCCCGGTGGCGCTGGTCTCGTCCCTGTGCTCGAACGATATGCCCCGACGTGGCTGGCGCAGTTGCCGGCGCTGCTGTCACCAGAACGTCACGCGACGCTGCGGCGTACCGTCGCCGGGACAACGCAGCAACGCATGCTGCGGGAACTCACGGATGCGCTCGAAGCGGCAACCACGCAGAGTCCGCTGGTTCTTTGCCTCGAAGACCTCCATTGGAGCGACACCTCGACGCTCGACTGGATCGCCGCGTTCGCGCAAAGGCCCGAGCCTACACGTATTCTGCTGATTGGAACCTTTCGAACGCAGACGGACGCGAGCGCCGGCCATCCGCTGCCGAGGGTTGTCGACGAATTGCATATAAAGCGCTGCTGCCGCGAGATCGCCTTGAGCGGTATGAGTGAGAGCGACGTCGCCGATTTCATCGCTCTCCGGCTTCCGCCCGCGCCGGGTCAGGCACCTCCGTCAGGTCAAGCACCTCCGTCAGGTCAAGCACCTCCGTCAGGTCAAGCAAACGATCTGCGACGGCTGGCGCTCCGGGTCCATCGGCATACCGGGGGCAATCCGCTCTTTGTCGTGAACATTCTGGACGACCTTGTCGCACGCAGTCTGATTTTCGAACAGGATGGCAGGTGGGCATTGAAGAGCGACGTGAACGAGATCAACCTGGGCACACCGGATGATGTTCGGAGAATCATCGCAGCACAACTCGAACGCCTTCCGCCAACCGAATGCACCCTGCTCGAGGTTGCGAGCGTGGCCGGTGGCACGTTTTCGGCCACGACCGTCGCCGGCGCTGCGGGGCTCGCAGCGGACGATGTCGAAACAACGTTGACCGGACTCGCCCGGCAGCAGCGGTTCGTGCGGCATTCCGGGAGACGGTTCGAGTTCGACCACGTTCTGTACCGCGACGTGCTGTACGAACGGGTCTCCGGCCGCCGTCGAGCCATTTTGCATCGGGAGGTCGCCGAAAGAGAGGAAGCGATCCACGGCGAACGCGCGTTCGAGATCGCGGCCGAACTGGCGATGCACTTCGAACGGAGTGGTGACATCCGTCGGGCCGGGGTGTATCTCCATCAGGCGGCCGAGAATGCGCGGAGCCGCAGTGCTTTTTCGGAAGCACGAACTCACTTCCAAAGGGCGCTGGCGCTTCTCGAAAACGAACCAGCCGGCCGCGAGCGGACCGAGCGTGAAATCAAGCTGTGGATCGGCTTGGGTGCTGCCGCCATGGCGGTGCGGGGATGGGGTACATCGGAGGCCGAAACAGCGTACTCAAGGGCACGGAAGCTGTGTGCCGAACTCGGCGAGAGCCCCGAGCTGTTCCCGGCGCTTTGGGGCCTTTGGCTGTTCTATTGGGGACGAGGACCACTAGGCACCGCGCACGAACTCGCTCAAGACCTACTGGCATTGGCGCGCGCCCGTGGCGAGGACGCGCCGCTGTTACAGGCGCACCATGCCGCCTGGGCGACCGCGTTTTCGACCGGAGATCTGCCCGCCGCATGCTTCCACGCCGGTGAGGGAATCCGGCTCTACGAGGCACACCGGCACGCCCCCATTGCGGCGACGTATGGCAACCACGATGCCGGCGTGTGCGCTCGCCTGTTCCTCGCGCGTGCCTCGGTTCTACTTGGACGGATTGGAGATGCCGTTCGCGCGGCCGACGAAGCCATTGCGCTGGCTCAAGCGTTGGAGCATCCGTTCTCGCTGGCGCTCGCGCATGTATTCGCTTCGGCCGTCGCACAGGCGTGCCGTCAACCCGATCGAGTGCGGGTCCACGCTGAAGCCGCGGCGGGGATCGCGCGCGATCAGGATTTTCAGCTTCTGCTCGCGTGGTCTTCGGCGTTCGAAGGGTGGGCCGCTGTGGTGGCGGGAGATCGCGAACAAGGCCTGGCTCGGATCGCAAATGGCATTGCAGAAGCGCGGAACATGGGATCGGACCAGTTCCTGCCGCACCTGGCAGGCGTTGCCGCGGAGGCATACCTGATAAGCGGGAACGCCGCGGACGGGCTCGAAAGTGTTGCGGACGGTCTCCGAGTAGCGGCGCGCACGGGCGAGCGCTTCTGGGAACCGGAGCTGTTGCGGCTCAGAGGCGAGCTTCAGATCCTGCAAGACCCGCACTGTGCTACAGGCGAGGCCGAGCAAACGTTCCGCAAGGCGATCGAGCATGCCCGGAGCCAGGGCGCGATGCTCTTGGCGCTGCGTGCGGCCATAAGCCTGGGCCGAACGCTGCATTGCACCGGGCGCACCGGCGAAGCCCGGAGCCTTATCCTCGAAATCTCCCAAAGCGTTGACCAATCGGCTGGACGCGACATGGACGAGGCAAATGCGCGGCTTAGTGAGTTGGAGATTCAATGACCGCTCGAGTTCCTGAGAATAGAGCCTCGATTCGATGGGCTGCGTTTCGATGCGCGATTCCAGAAGCTGATGAACCGCGTCGGCTTGTCACCATGAGCGTGGGGCCGGCGCCGGCGTGCCCTTACTTCTCAAGTAAGTCGAACTCGAAAGGCCTGTTCGTAGCCAAAACCCCGTCTGACATGGCAAACCCTGAGCGGAACGGCGGCGGGACAGCCAAGCGCCAAGGCTGCAATGTGTACGCCGAACCCACCGCAGATGGAGCCGAGGCTTTCGCACCGGATACCGGGTTTCTCTAGTCGGACGTGACCAGGATCTTGCAGTTTTCGTTACGGCCAACCTGACGACGGCGGGTTGCCGGGCGATACGTCTAACAATTACACAGCGTCCGCTGTTATCGGCTCACAGGCCCGGCCAAGTCTCCTTAATCAAAAGGGGCAGGTCGTGTATCCAATCGTCCTTGCTTACGCCGCCGGGATAAATGACATGGGCCAGATTGTCTTTGGTGTACGCCACAACAAAATTGGCGTGGGCCACCGAATAATTGCCGCTGTGGGGCTGCGTTTTTTGGGCTAAAGGAACCCCCGCGGCCTTCTGGACCGCCTCGAGAGCGGCTACGGTTCCAGTGAGGCCGACAAAATGTCTATCGAAATTGTCGAGCCACCGGCGCAGTTGCACAGGGGTGTCCCGTGCGGGATCTGTGGTAACAAAAACCAACTGGACTCGATCGGCAAGACCGGGGGGCAGTTTCTTAAGGGCTACGCCAATATTTGCCATGTGCATGGGACACTCATCGGGGCAATTGGTATAGCCGAAAAACAGGAGTGTGACCGACCCTGAGGTCCTGTTCCAGAAGTCATACGGAGCACCGGACGTGTCAGTGAGAACAAATCTCGGTTTCGGCAGCGGCGGCGTGACCAGGCCGCCCCGGTAGGTGTCGCTCTTACGCTGTTGCGCCGGCGCCAAACATCCGAGAATCAGGAATAAACCAAAAATGCGAGATCTCATTGGAAGCCCCTTTTAGTGAACAATCACTTTCCCTGTCATGCCGAGTTGATCATGAACGGCGCAGATGTAATTGAAAGTGCCTGGAGACGTGAAGGTCACGCGAAATCGAGTTATACCGGGAGCCGCCTGCGCTAGGTTTGCCCTATCTTGCGGTGCAGGAGACAAGAATCCCGAATTCACGCTATCCGTAGGCGAGCCTATTACCGCCTGCCTGGCCCCATCCGAGGTCGCCGTCACAGTTGCCGACGGCGGCCGCGGATCCGCGGGCTCCGTGCCAAAGGTCACCGTATGGTTTATCGAAGGGTCGAGGCTCGTCCACTCAACCGTGTCTCCGACTCGTATGACGATCGTGTCCCGCACGAAGCGCATCAGTGATGCGGTCTGTGAACCTGCTCCGGTCGTCGTCACAATTTCGCCGATACCGACGGCCACGTCGTTGCTCTGCCCTCCATTCGGGGGAGTTCCCTGGTCTTGGAGGCGAGAAGCATCCGCAAGCAACAGGTTTTGGTCGCCTTGGGCCTCCTGATCATAGAAGTTTTGGTTGTGGGGAAGGGTCTCGGACAGGCTGACAACATGGACCACTCCGGTCATGTCCGCATGAATCAGGCAAACGAACTTGAAGTTGCCCGCGGACGGGAAAGTTACGGAATATGTTAGCGGGCTTGCCGGCGGCCCTGTGTCGGCACCCAACATAAAGACTCCCGAGGTGACGCAGGCGGAGCCATCAAAGCTGGATCCATCGGGTGTAATCCCCGGGCATCCGACCGGGACGCCGAAGGTGGGACCAAAGGCAGGCGGTCGTGTCTGGCCGGGCGTTAGAAACGTGATCGTATGGCGTTCGTGCGTGGGAAAGGTCCACTTAATGCTGTCGCCGGCCTGGATCCAAAGTTCATTTGGTAGAAAGGCCAGAGCCTCGCTTCCCCGATCGTGGCTCTCCGCGCCGCCTATCAGCTCCCATTCTTTGGCCTGAACCGTCGTTGCCGCGGCTCCGGCCATACAGATGGCCGCCAATGCGAAAGAAAACACTCGTTTTGACATGTCCTTCGACACCTGTTTCATTTTTCACGCTCCTTTTCTGCTTTGCGGAGTCGACCAACGACTATCGAGGTGCTGCTCGATTTGCTGGCGTACAAACTAAAGCGCGAAAGCGGAGCGGGAACTGTAAAAGAATTTGAATTTATTTTTCTCAGCCGTCCAACGGATGGTATAATTCAACCTCGATAGTGCGCACGGCTAACCGCTGGCGTGGAGGTAAGGACTCAATGGCGGCTCCTTCGCCCCAGGATGTCACCCAGTTGCTCAAGGCGTGGAACAACGGGGAGCAGGCAGCGTTAGCGCAACTGATTCCGCTGGTTTATAACGAGTTGCACCGGCTCGCTCACCGGTATATGGGGCGGGAGCGGAACGAGCATACGCTGCAATCCACGGCCTTGGTTCACGAGGCCTATGAGCGGCTCATCAACTTGAAAAGCGTGAGCTGGCAGAACCGCGCTCATTTTTTTGCCGTCTCTGCTCAATTGATGCGCCGCATCCTGGTGGATTACGCTCGGTCGCGCTCCTACAGCAAGCGCGGAGGCGAATCGCGTCATGTCCCGCTCAACGAAGCTGTGGCTGTGTTTCAGGATCGGCGAACGGACATCGTGGCCCTGGACGATGCGTTGCGCGCTCTGGTGGATATCGATCCCAGAAAAGCCCGCGTTGTTGAGATGCGCTTTTTTGGTGGCCTGAGTATAAAGGAAACGGCAGAAGCTCTCAACGTTTCCCAGGAGACCGTGCTGCGCGATTGGAGGCTGGCTAAGGTCTGGCTTCTGCGGCAGCTTAGCCAAGGCGAGGCGAATGAAGACTGAAGCGTGGCGCCAAATCGAGCAGCTTTATCATGCTGCCCGCGAACGTGAACCCGGCGAGCGAGATCGGTTCCTCCAAGAAGCCTGTGCCGATGACAAGGTGCGCGGCGAAGTGGAATCGCTGCTCAGATGTGAGGAACAGGCTGAGGGGTTCCTGGAAGCGCCCGCACTCGAGGTGACAGCCGAGGCGCTCGCTGAAGGGCGAGCCCAATCGATGTTCGGACGAATGCTCGGGCACTACCAGGTAGTCGCCTTTGTGGGCGCCGGCGGCATGGGCGAGGTCTACCGGGCGCGAGATTCCCGCATTGGGCGCGACGTGGCGATCAAGGTTCTGCCGCCCGGTATCGCCGCGCATCCCGAGCGGTTGCGGTTGTTCGAGCAGGAGGCCCGGGCCGTTGGCGCTCTAAATCACCCCAATATTCTGACCATCTACGATGTCGGCATCGAGGATGGTGCACCCTATGTGGTGTATGAGCTACTGGAGGGCGAAACATTGCGCGATCGCCTTCGCAAGGGAGCATTATCGCGCCGTAAGGCCATCGAGTACGCGCGCCAGATCGCTACCGGCCTGGCGGCCGCTCATGATAAGGCGATTACACATCGGGACCTAAAACCCGGGAACCTGTTCCTTACTCTCGATGGCAGGGTCAAAATCCTCGACTTCGGCTTGGCCAAGCTCACATTGCCGGAAGCATCCACCGGTGTCGAAGCGAGCAAGGCAGCAAGCGGGGCAACCCCCTCACCTCATCGTGAATCTGGGAGCATTCTCGGTACTCCCGGCTACATGGCGCCGGAGCAACTCCGAGGCGGAGTGGTGGACCATCGTTCCGACCTCTTCAATTTGGGTGCGATCCTCTACGAAATGCTCACCGGACAGCGAGTGTTTCGAGGTGGATCCACCAGCGAGATTCTACACGCGATCCAGAACGACGACCCGATCGAGGTGCAGGAAAGCGGCGGCAAGTTCGATCCCAGCTTGGCTCGCCTGCTGCGCCGCTGTCTGGAGAAGTATCCGCATGAGCGGGTCCAATCTGCTCTGGATCTGGCCTTCGATCTAGAAGCTCTCTTGCTCCCGATGGAAACGGCCCGGCCGCCCCGCTGGAGAAAGCGAGGTATTGGAATCGGGCTGGGGGTAGCAATCTTGTCGCTGGTCTCATTCTTTGTCGGGCGCCAGTTGGAAAGAGTCCGGCCGCATCCCATTCCGGCCTTTCGACGGTTGACTTATCGGCCAGGCGTGATCACCGGAGCACGGTTTGCTCCCGACGGCCAGAACGTCATCTATTCGGCGGGCTGGGAGGGCAAGCCGGTCGAGGTGTTCAGTACGCGGATCGGAGGCCCCGAGTCCCGATCGCTCGGGCTGCCGTCGTCCGGTGTATTGGCGGTTTCGCCCGCCGGCGAACTGGCTATTTCGCTTGGATGCGAGTTGAATTGGGCAGAGTGTCAGGGCACTTTAGCAACGATGCCGCTGTCGGGGGGGGCGCCCCGCGAAGTTCTCCAAGACGTCTTCTACGCCGACTGGGGTCCGAATGGAAAGGACCTGGCAGTCGTCCGCGCGGTAGAGGGCCGATTTCGCCTGGAATATCCGATCGGCACCGTTCTTTATGAAACAGCCGGCTGGATCACCTACCCGCGCTTCTCTCCGAAAGGCGACCGAATCGCCTTTCTGGACCTCCCAACCCTGGGGGAGGATTCTGGTTCGGTTTCGGTGGTAGATTTCAGCGGACACAAGACAACGCTTACCAGTGGATGGAAAAACTTGAAGGGTTTGGCCTGGGCGCCCACCGGCAATGAGGTTTGGTTTTCTGGAGATCGCACCACTCGGTCTCAGATGGTTTACGCGGTGACGCTTGCAGGGAAGGAACGTCGCGTATTGGAGGGCCCCGGTTGGATGCGCCTGCAGGAGATCTCGCGCGATGGCCGTGTTTTGGTGCTGGAGGGTACTCCGCGCAGCCGCATCGTCTGGCAGCCGCCCGACGGGTCGGCGCAACGGGACCTGTCCTGGCTCGACTGGTCAACTGCCGCCGATATCTCGGCCGATGGCAAAAGGCTTCTTTTCTATGAATGGGGAGAAGGCGTTGGAGGGAACCCAACGGTGTACCTCCGGGATACCGATGGAGGCGATGCCATTCGTCTCGGAGAAGGCCGGGCCTTGACGCTTTCGCCGGACGGAAAGCTGGCGCTTGCCCTTCGGGGAACGCCGCCCAGACTCGTGCTTTTGCCGACCGGTCCAGGTGAGGAGAAGCCATTGCCGTCATCTGGCCTCGTAGAGTACTACTCGGCGGCGTGGTTCCCGGATGGGAGACGAATCCTCCTTGTCGCGGCGGGTTCCGATTTGCAACCACGCTGCTACATTCAAGATGTCGACGGCGGCGCGGCCCACGCGATTAACGATGAGACGGTGCAGTCTGCCTTGGTTTCCCCGGACGGAAAGCTTTTGGCGGTCGGTGCCGACGGAGACTTCCAATTGCGTCCCTCTGACGGTGGCAAACCCCGGCCCATTCGCGGCCCCTTGCTTGGCGACGAACTTATCCAGTGGAGCTCCGACGGCCGCTTCCTTTTTCTGCGGCGGCCGAATGACAGTGCGATCGAGTTCTTTCGCGTGGATCTTTCCACCGGGCGCACGGAGCCATGGAAGAGCATTGGGGCAGCCGATCCGGTCGGGCTTATCGGCTTCCAGCCCGCTTCGGTCCACTTGACTCCTGACGGGAGATCGTTCGTGTACACGTACTGGAAAGTGCTCACGGAATTATATTTGGTGGACGGGCTGAAGTAATTTGAACGCTAACCCACGACTTGACAACCCGGAATTCGGGGACCTAACCTTGAAAGAATTGGAGGCGCCGTGAAAAGCTTGTGGTTCGCTGCTGCGGTACTGGGATCGGCGGCGCTGATGAGCGGAACCGTCGCTTTCGCTTGTGGCGACAAGCTCCTCTCTCCCGGTAGTGTGGTCCGGTTTCGGCTGGTCTATGGGTCGCACCCAGCCACCGTACTGATCTACGCCCACGGAAACCAAAGTATCGCGACCCTCAGCAGCGCCAAGCTGCAGAGTGCGATCAAGGACGCCGGGCTTAAGCTGCAAACTGCCGACAGCCCTTCGCAACTCGATGAAGCGCTGAAGCTGGGAAAAGCAGACGTCGTGGTCGCCGACCTCGCCGATATCGCTGGGATCACCCGGCAAGTGCAGGAATCGCCCTCGAAGCCAGCGATCCTTCCGGTCCTGTTCAAGCCTTCGAAGGCCGAGCTTTCCGCCGCGCAAAAGGATTACAAGTTCGCGCTTAAGACCCCCAGCGATGAAATCCAGTTCTTGACGACGATCGACGCGGCCATGAAGTCCAGGGCCAAGACTCATGGCAAGTCCTGAGGGACCCTCTTCCAATCCGCTCTCATTGGAACGGGTGCGCCGAAGCTGCCGCGTGACGCTACTCCTCGCTTGCGGCCTGATTCCCTCTTCGCTTTCAGCTCAGGCCTGGTTGTCTCCACAAGGCGAGGGGTCGGTGTCGTTTTATTCTCAAAACCTTTACACAAATCAACACGCCAGTTACACGGGACAGACCTTCAATCTTGGTCAAATCTTCTCCCAGTCTTTAATCATGGACACGGATTATTCCGTAACCAACAAGTTGGCCGTGCGCGTGTCGCTGCCCTATATCTTCGCGAAATATGACGGTACGCACCCCCACCCTACTACGCCGGACAACGGAGATTGGCATTCGACCTTTCAAAATTTTACGGCCGACCTGCGATACAACGTCAGCTCTCGGCGGGTCGTGTTTACACCGTTTGTCAGACTGGTGATTCCAAGTCACGACTACGCATATTTCGCCCACGCCGCCGTCGGACGAGATCTTCGCGAATATCACGTCGGATTCAATATTGCACGGCGCTTGGACCCGATCTTGCCGAAAGCCTTCCTCCAGGCTCAATACTCCTACGCGTTTGTCGAGCGTGTCCTGAATATTGCGCCCAATCGAAGCAACGTGGATGCGCAGATCGGCTATTTTGTGACTCCGCGCCTTACTCTTCTGGGCTCGACGCAGTGGATCCATACCTACAGTGGAGTGAACGCCGACTTTAACCTCCCTCAGGCTGGTCTCACCGGCGAGCAGTGGCTTCACCATGACCAGATCAGCCGGGCGACCCTGACCGATGTCGGAGGTGGCGTCTCCTTCGCCGTGAATCGAAAGGTGGAGATGTTTGTCTCCTTCGCGCGATCGGTTGAGGGCACCAATGGACACTTGCACGACGCGTTGGTGACCATTGGGGTGAGCCGGACGTTCAGCACGAAATTCGGGGCCGAGAACGCGTCCACCGCCACTCTGCCTCAAGGGATGCCTGCGCCGAATCAGGCAATCGTTTGCACGTGCGCACGCAAGTGATCCCTTCGCTGCGCCCGGCACTCGGGGTGAAGTCACGTCGCGGCTTTCTGCCGGGACTTTTCACCGCAGGCTTGCTGGCGCTGGCAGCGGGCCCGGGTCCTAAGGCCGAATTGAATCTGAAGTCCATGGACGGGCAACGAGTCCGGCTCAGCGATTACCGCGGCAGAGTGGTCGTGTTAAATTTCTGGGCCACGTGGTGTGTCCCTTGTACCGCGGAAATTCCAATGCTGGTAAAAGCCGAGAAGGATTACCGCTCCAAAGGAGTAGCGTTCATCGCCGCGTCCGTGGATGACCGGAAGAGCAAAAAAAACGTGCCGGAGTTCGTAAGTAGGTATAACGTTCGTCTTTCGATCTGGCTTGACGCTAACGCTGACGATCTGACGAGGCTGGGGATGGGAACAGCGGTCCCGGCAACGGCATTCCTTGACCCCGAGGGTCACATCGCGTTTCGGGTCGAGGGGCAGTTGCGCGAAGAAGAGTTGAGGGAGCGCCTTGATTGGCTCCTTGGTTCCCGGGCCGGACCTGCGCCCGGCCGAATGCGAAAAGCTTCGGGCGACCAGGTCCAACCTTGAAACTCCGGCGCGACTGTACAGCCAGTCTACTTTGTTGACACCTTGCTGACCGCGCCATGAAGCGGCTGGGGACCGAAATGCGAGGTCGCAGGTCCGGTGTACACCAGGGTCACGTTCGAAAACGCTACTTCAGTTCCACCGGTGATGCAGACTTGCAGCGTGGAAGGACCCTTTGCCTCAAAAGTCGCTGGACCGCCGTTCCCAGTAGTCGTGGCCGTACCCGTGACCACAATCGCGGCACCGGTGGTGGGAGGGCTGAAGACGGGGCAGACACTCGGGTCGTAGCTGACTGTGGCGTTCGTCATACTGATGTGGTGAGTGTGAGGGGATCGAGTCGCGGGATTTGTGGGGTCCACCGCGGTGGCATCGGAAATCCCGTAGTCGGACGTCTCCATCGCCAGGTCCGCCGAGAAATTAGCGGTGCCATGGATGTCCAACGACCACGTTCCGCGGAACTCATACGGACCGCCTGCCACTGTGGAGGGCGTATAATCGCTGATCACGCCGCTAAAGTTCGCATCTCTCAGGTCTTGGGCCCTCATGAACGCCACCCCAGATAAGGCGATCGCCATCCCGCAAAGCCACCGGGCGTATTTCGTTCTCATGATTCCCATCGACACGTGTTCCATTTTTCATCTCCTTGTTCATAGCGAGTGTTCCTGTTGGATCCGCCGCCGACAAGTTAAAGCGTGAACGCTGGGCGAAAACTGTAACCGATTCAAAGTTTTTTTCGAAACCGGGGGCGCTTGCGCTTCAAGCAGGGCCGCCGCCCAGACTCGTGCTTTTGCCGACCGGTCCAGGTGAGGAGAAGCCATCGCCGTCATCTGGCCTCGTAGAATACTACTCGGCGGCGTGGTTCCCGGATGGGAGACGAATCCTCCTTGTCGCGGCGGGTTCCGATTTGCAACCACGCCGCTACATTCAAGATGTCGATGGCGGCCCACGCGATTAACGATGACGCGGTGCAGTCTGCCTTGGTTTCCCCGGACGGATCCAGTGGAGCTCCGACGGCCGCTTCCTTTTTCTGCGGCGGCCGAATGACAGTGCGATCGAGTTCTTTCGCGTGGATCTTTCCACCGGGCGCACGGAGCCATGGAAGACGATTGCGGCAGCCGATCCGGTCGGGCTTATCGGCTTCCAGCCCGCTTCGGTCCACTTGACTCCTGACGGGAGATCGCTCGTGTACACGTACTGGAAAGTGCTCACGGAATTATATTTGGTGGACGGGCTGCAGTAATTTGAACGCTAACCCACGACTTGACAACCCGGAATTCGGGGACCTAACCTTGAAAGAATTGGAGGCGCCGTGAAAAGCTTGTGGTTCGCTGGTGCGTTACTGGGGTCGGCGGCGCTAGTGAGCGGAACCGTAGCTTTCGCTTGTGGCGACAAGCTCCTGGCTATCGGTCGCGGGGTGCGGTTCCAACGTGCCTATGCGGAGCGCCAAGCCAATCTGGTGATCTACTCCAATGGAGCCCAGAATGGCGCGACTCTCAGCAGCACCGGGCTGCAGACCACGCTAAAGCGGGCCGGACACAAGCTGCAAATCGTCCAGGACGGTTCGCAACTCGATGAAGCGTTGAAATCGGGGAACGTGGACGTGGTGCTCGTCGACTTTGCCGATCTCGGCGGAATCAGCCGGCTGCTTCAGTCGGCGCCCTCAAAGCCAGTCATCGTTCCGATCCTATTCAAGGCTTCAAAAGCCGAGCTTGCCGCCGCGCAAAGGGAGTACAAGTTCGCCCTCAAGACCCCCGCCGACGAGTTCCAGTTTCTGACGGCGATCGACGAAGCGATGAAGGCAAGGCTCAAAACCGGTGCGAAATCCTGACTCACGGCGCCTGGCGGCGGGTTCAAAATCTCACCCGAAACCGTCTAAGGCGGACATCTAGTCGCCATCATGAGACGCCGCGATGGCTTCTCACCCGCGTGCATCGCCATCGCACTAATCCTCGCAACCGCGAATCACGTGAAAGCCCAGGCGTGGGTGCCGCCCGGTGGAGAGGGCTTCATCAGTTTCATCTACCAGAGAATCGACAACACAGGCCATCGCCGCACCAACGGTGTTCTTGTGCCAAAAGGTCGCAGCCTTGACATGTCGCTATACCTGGAAGCCGATTACGCTTTCACCAATCGTCTATCTGTGACCGCCGGCCTGCCGTATGTATTCGCGAAATACACGGATCCGAATCCGCCTCCGTACCCAATTCCCTTTCTTCCTACGGACCAGTGCCGCTGCTGGCAATCGGGTTTGCAAGACTTTGGCATTACCACGCGCTACAACCTGGCGGGTGGAGCAGGTGGCGCTTTTGCGCTGACGCCATCCGTCTCGCTCGGCACGCCCAGCCACGACTACAATTTCCGGGGTGAGAGCGCGCTGGGGCGCGACCTCACGGAAGTGCGCATCGGGCTCGACGCCGGGCGGCGCCTGGACGCGATATTAAGAAACCTCTCCGTGCAGGGCGCCTATTCCTACGCCATTGTCGAGAAAGTGATGGGCATCTCGACCAACCGCAGCAATGCCAACCTGGAAGGCGACTATGTGATAAAGAGGAAGCTGCTGGTGCGCGGCCAGGTGTTCTGGCAGCGGACGCATGGCGGACTTCGCTTCGGATCTCCATCCCCCCCCGGCCTGGTGTTCCCGGGCGAAGTCGACACGCCGGAGCTCTTGAACCAGCACGACCGTCTACTGCGGGACAATTACTGGCACGCCGGTGGCGGCCTCGGCTATTCGTTCCCTCAGTTTGATCTGTTCGCCACCTACACCGCATTCGTCAGCGGCACGGATACGCATGCCGGCCGCGCCCTGACGATCGCCTTCATCGTGCCGTTCCGGTTACGCGGCCCGCACCGCTGAACGGCGAATGGGAGTCCCTCGGCGCCTCCAACACTGGGCCCGCTACCGGAACTCCGATTCGCGATGGCCTGTCGGCGTCAACCAACGTGGCACCGCCCTGCCGAAAGAAGCCGAGTGATTGTTTCTCTCGTGGAACTCTTCAAAGGCGTCTGCGGAGTAAGTTCTCAATGCTTACGCAGGACGCGCTCAATCTCCTCGGCAGGCATCGCCGGCAGATATGCCTTTTGGAGAAACCCGGTGTTGGCCGAAATCGGGCCGCAGCGCCCGCATGCGCTCCAGCATTTTCCTCACCAGACATGCCCGGCAGTTTCAAATCCGTGAGGATGCAGGCATATTTTCCGGATCGGATTCGAATTGCGCCGGCGCGGCCTCGGGCGTGTCGGCCTATGAACATTCCGCCGAGCCAGGCTCCGTTGTGCGGGCGAGTTTCTCGGAAGGCCAGCGCTTTTGCTATAACGGCCAGCGCCGCACCGCGCCTTGATTTTTCTGGCTGGGAAGCGGCCCGCTGCCTTCGCCCACATTCCGCTTTGTGGGCGAGTTGGAAAAATCCAGCTCCGATTCGCTAAAATCCACGTTCCGGTCCAGGACCATTTCGATGGTGGTTCCCTTAGCCAGCACCGCATCGGGCCCGCGCGTAAACAGAACCGTGGCCAAACCGGCCGCGGCGCCGGCCGCTGCTCCGATGCCCGCGCCCATTCCGGTCGCGCCCGCTATGCTTCCCGCCAATGCGCCGGCGCTGGCCCCGGCGACGGTACCCTCCAAAACCGTGCGCGTGTCGCCCGACTTGTTACCCTCGCTCTTGATCGAGCCTTCGTTGCGATCCAACTCCTCGCTGGCGCGCCCATCCAGACCGGACACGCGAGCCCGGAAATCCCGCGTGACGCCGTTGGGCAGCGTCAACGAGTCGAAACGAAGATAGAATTCCCCGCGCCCTTTTATTTTCCCCGGCCTCAGCACCTTGGTGATCGTGCCCGCCACGTAGCTGCCGGGCGGGATCACGATGCGTCCGTCCACCAGGATCGGAAACACCGTCTCGAGATAAACCCGATCGCCGGGCGCGGCGTTCTTGGTGCTGACGCTATTGATCATGCTCAGCGGAATCCGCGTACTGGTCTCGACCTCGAAAGTCTTCGGTTCCGGCTTGGTCTCCGGCGGCGCGGTGGCTTCGGTCGCCTGCTGAGCGGCAAGCGAAAGGGCACCCGCCAACAATACTGGAAGTGCGCGCGCAAGCATAAAATACGCCTCCATGTTCCCTAGTGTAGCCTAAGAATCGGCGGTTCTAATCGAATTCTGCATTTGTTTTACATCCTCTATGCGTAAAGGACGGCGAGCGGCGCTGATGGCATTGGCCAGCGCCTTGGTGGTTTCCGGACAATTCCGCAGAGTGGAGCCGCCTCAACGTGAACCGGTTGCGAGCCCGGCCTCCAAGCCACAGCCGCGCCGCTTCGTCGGAGAACATCCGATCACGATCTTGAGCGGGCTCTTAAGCTCCTCGCCCGAGCGGCGCAAGCAGGCTTTGCAACAACTGGGCGTTGCGTCCGCCGACGCCACCGAGTCGATTCAGGCGAGTATTCGAGCGGTGAATTTGGACTCCGACCCGGAGCTGGAATACGTGCTGATCTTGGTGCCGACATTTCCGCCGGCGAGTACAGCATACGTCTTCGACAAAGACGAGCGGGGATGGTGGATTGTCGGCGAATTCTCTTACGGATGGCACTGGGATGCGAACGAAGCGGAACGATTCCTGGAGCTGCGCGAAATTGTGCGGCGTGGGCGTAAGGATATTCTCGTTCGCGATATGGAAGGGGGAACGGGTCTTCAGGAAACTGACCTCTCAATCTACCGGATCGCGAACGGCGCACTCTACCGTATTTTCGAGACGGTCGAGGAGCGCGAAGGGTGGGTGGTCGGAACCAGCGCGACCGAATACGAACACCGCATGATCGATTTCCCTGATCCCGACGAAGACGGCAAAGTCTTCCTCGTCTCACATTACGAGAAGAATACGGTGTTTTCCAACCATGAGCGCCCGGATCGGAGAAGTACCAGTTGTGCCGCCTACCGGTGGGACGCAGAGAGCTTTGTGTTTGTCGTGGATTCAACGGCGGCGAAGACGAAGTGCGGTGCCAGGTGAACTTCTGGAAAAGAGGTTACTGGACCGGCAGAAACCGCTGCCCCGGACTCAGATTGCTTCCGAAGCCAATCCTGATTTCGGGATTCGCCGGGGAGTTCGCCGGCAACTGCAAGTTGATCTGGAACAGACCCGCGAACCCCGGAGCTTGGCCCGCGTACTGGATCAGATGTGGATCCACGGCCGTTCCGTTAAGCAGCACCTGAAAATCGGCCAGATCCGCAAGCGGGGAGGCCATCTCCGGAAGGAACCCGCAGATCGCGGTGGGCGCGGTCTCCCCCAGCCCGGTCGCATACAACACCACGACCTCGCCTGGCACAGCCGGCGAATCCGCGGTTACCAGAGGTCCGTTGCCGTGGGTGGCGATCACGGTCGCCGGGTCGGATTGAAACAAGGCCGGGGCTGCCGCCGCCAGAGTAATCTGCACCGCCGGCCCGAACACACTGCGGTTCTCCAGCTCCACCGTCACCGGGCCCGGCGTCAGCAGCAATGGAATCAGAACGTTCACCTGATTCGGCGACACGTAATACATGTAGGCGGAAATGCCTCCCACCAGCACACTCACTTCGGTTCCGGTCAAGGCCCACGGAAGCTGGCCCGCGCTGATGTCGCCCGGTCCGATGGGCTTGGTGACATAGGAGAGATTGGTCCCGTAAATGGTGAGAAACGAGTTCGGCGAGTACAGCCCGGCAACGTTTGCGGCGGCGTTGGCGATACTCGCCGCCGTGTAGCATGGCGCTCCCGTCGGTTGCACCTCCAGGGGACACGTCGAATCGGCCAGCAGCGGTCCCAGCGCCAGCGCCGCCAGAAAGAATAGAGTCACCATTTATCCAAACGTGCGTCAAACCATTAAATGTTCTCAGCACGCTGGGGGAATCGCGGAGAGTCCTTTTGTATCTATCGGATACATAACCGTGTAGAAAATTCTTCCACAAATCATATTCCTGGTCCACAGATTTGATTTAAGTCTTGTGATTTCAATACAAAACGGGCAAGATCGGGTTGGGCTTCGACGTGCTCTATAAGTTTCCGGCGGAGTGTCAGCTTCGGGGGTATGAAGGAACTTAAGCAACAACTGGTCGGCGCTTTGCTGGTGATTCTCACGGTTGCGGCGGTGATCGCCGCGGCGGTGAATTTCGAGCAGCAGAGCAAGTACCATCTGCCCGACGACGGCGTCACTTGGCTGGACCATCCGGCGGGAGAGCGGCAGCAGGCGGTGGCTGCGTTCGTGCTCCCGAACAGTCCCGGCGAAAAAGCGGGCATCCACAAGGACGACGTTCTGGTCTCCATCAATGGCGTGCCCGTCGAAAACAGCGAACACGCCACGGCTATTTTGGCTCGCCTGGGAGCCTGGCGCAAGGCCGAATACCGGATTCTGCACGGGGGCATCGAGGTCCCGGCCAATGTCGTCATCGGCGAGTCGCAACACGATTCCACCGTCTATAATTATCAATACGCGGTGGGCCTGGCCTATTTAGCCATCGGCCTGTTCGTGTACTTCCGCCGCGGCAACGCCCCTCGCGCGCAGCATTTCTTTCTGCTGTGTCTGGCGTCCTTCGTTCTGTTCACCTTCCACTACACCGGCAAGCTGAACTCCTTCGACAAGGTGATTTACTACGGCAACGTGCTGGGGGGGATTCTCGCGCCCACACTGTTTCTACACTTCTGTTGCGTCTTCCCGGAACCCCAGGGGTGGGCAAGATGGGGGTGGGCCCGATGGCGGCCCTTGACCGCCTTGCTATACCTGCCCGGAATCGCTTTGGCCGCGGCGTATCTGGGCGCGTCCCTGGGATGGCTGCGCACCAGCGAGCCGCTTCTGGAAGTCCGCTGGCTGCTGGACCGCGTGTGGATGGCATTCCTGTGCGCGATGTATCTTGGCGGCGGCGCGGTGCTGGCGCTGCAAATGCGACACGCCGGCGACGCCATCGTCCGCCGGCAGTTGACCTGGCTGCGCAACGGAGCCTTGCTGGGAGTCCTGCCCTTCGCCGCGTTTTATGCCATCCCTTACGCCCTCGGAGTGCAGCCCGGCCGCGCCATGAATCTGGCGGTGATCCCGCTGGCGCTGATCCCCGTCACCTGGGCTTACGCGATTCTGCGCTACCGCCTGATGGACGTCGACATCATTTTCCAGGAAGGCTACGTCTACACGCTGGCGACCTTGGCCGTGCTCGGCATTTTCTCCAGCCTGGTCTTTTCGCTGAACAACGCGGGCGAGCTTCCGATCATGGCCATGATCCTGATTGCCGCGTTCGTGTTCCAACCCATTCGCGGCTGGATTCAGGAGCAACTGGACCGTCACTACTTCTACAAGGATCGCTACGACTACCGCCGCACTCTGATCGAGTTCGCGCGCGAGCTGGGCGCGACCACCGATCTGGACTCCATGCTCGAAAGCGTCACCGACCGCCTGACCCGCACCCTGGGCGTGCGCCACGTCGCCGTGTTCGTGTGGGATGAGGCCGAGTCCGCGTTCCAACTGGCTATCGCCGCCAACCGCCGCGGCCCCCAGTCCGAGAATGTTCCCTATGGATTGGATTTGAGCTTCCTGAGCCGCAATCCCGCCAAGCCGTACCTGTTCTTCGAGCGCACCCGCGCCATGCTGGACGTGGTCTCGCACGAATGGCCCACCGGTGTGCGCCGCTCCATCGCGGAGCTGGAGCTGACCTATTATCTTCCCTGCTCCGCGCGCGGGCGCACCATCGCCTATCTGGGTGTCAGCCGCACTGAATCCGGCGACTTCCTTTCCAGCGAGGACGTGGAACTGCTGGTCACTCTCTCCGGCTACGTCGGCATCGCCGTCGATAACGCGATGCTGTACCAGTCGCTGGCGCGCAAGGCCGACGAGTACGAGCGTCTCAAGGAATATTCCGAAAACATCGTCGAATCCATCAACGTCGGCATCCTCGCGGCCGATCTCGAGGATCGCGTCGAAAGCTGGAACTCGCGTCTGGAGAGGCTCACCGGCATCTCCCGCTCCCGCGCCATCGGAAGGCCTCTGCGGGAGCTGTTGCCCTCCAGCTTGTGCGATCGGCTGGAAGCCCGCACCGGCGATTCCGGCGTCCGCAGCCTTTACAAGTACGCGATGCGGGAGCGCGAAGCCACGCTGAACATCGCCATCGCGCCGCTGTTTTCACGCGACGGCGCGCGCATCGGCCGCCTCATCATCTTCGACGACATCACCGACCGCGAGGAGCTGGAGCGCCGCCTGGTGCAAGCCGATAAGCTCAGCTCCATCGGCCTGCTCGCCGCCGGCGTGGCGCACGAGGTCAATACGCCTCTGGCCGTCATCTCCACCTACGCGCAAATGCTGGCCAAGCAAATCTCGGGCGACGCGCAAAAGGCCCCGCTGCTCGAAAAGATCGCGCGCCAAACCTTCCGCGCCAGCGAGATCGTGAATTCGCTGCTGAACTTCTCCCGCACCTCGCCCACCGAGCTGGTTCCGCTCGATCTCAACAAGATCGTGCGCGAGACGCTCACGCTGGTGGAGCACCAGTTGACCGCCGCCGGCGTCCGGGTCGAGCTTTCGCTCGCGGATGAGTTGCCGCGCGTTCGCGGGAATTCGGGCAAGCTCCAGCAGGTGTTTCTGAACCTGTTCCTGAACGCGCGCGACGCCATGGAATCGGGCGGCCGGCTGGCCCTCGCCACCGCCAGCCGCGACGGGCTGGTGCGCGTCTCGGTGAAGGATTCCGGCGCCGGCATCGCGCCTGAAAACCTGGCCCGCATCTTCGATCCGTTTTTCACCACCAAGGGCGCGCGCAAGGGCACCGGTCTGGGCCTCTCCGTCAGCTACGGAATCGTGCGCGAGCACGGCGGCGATATCGAAGTCGAGAGCGATCCCGGCCAGGGCACGCGCTTCCTGCTGTCGTTCCCGGAGATGGCGTCCGCCCAAACCGCGGCCGCCGGGGCTCCGCAGCTTTCCGTCGCGACGCCTCAAGCTCCTGCCGCAACTCCGTACCACGCCGCCACAGTCGAGCCGCAGCCCGCGCCCGTGGCCTCGACTTCCGCGGCGCCTTCTGTTCCATCGGTGCAGATCGCGCGGTCTGACACAATCATCCAATAATGGCCGGAGCCCTTGTGAATCTGCCGCCCGATATCGTCGCCGCCGAAACCTCCCGCGGCCGCATTCTGGTCGTCGACGACGAACCCGACATCCGCGAAAGCCTGGAGACTCTGCTGTCCCAGGAAGGCTATCAGGTGGGGCTCGCCGCCAACGCCGCCGAAGGTTTCAAGCGTCTGGAGACCGGCCTCTACGATCTGATCCTTCTGGACCTGATGATGCCCGACAAAAGCGGCATGCAGGTGCTCGAGGAAATCCGCGCGCGCGATCGCGAAACGCCCATCTTTATGATCACCGCCTACGGCTCGATCGAGGTCGCCATCGAGGCCCTCAAGCGCGGCGCCAGCGACTATTTTTCCAAACCCTGGGACAACCAGAAGCTGCTGATCGAGATCGACCGCATGCTCGCCTCGCGCCGCCTGGAGCGCGAGAATACCGAGCTCAAGCGCGCCCTGCGTCAGCGCTACAGCTTCCCCAACATCGTGGGCAAGAGCGAGCGCATGCTCAAGATCCTCGATCTGGTGGGCCAGGTTGCGCTCAGCCGCGCCACCATCCTCATCACCGGCGAAACCGGAACCGGCAAGGAGCTGATCGCCAACGCCATTCACGCGCACTCGGCCCGCGCCGGCCATCCCTTCGTGCCCGTGCATTCCGGCTCGGTTCCGCCCGACCTGCTGGAATCCGCGCTCTTCGGCCACGTCAAGGGCGCCTTCACCGGCGCCCTGGCCTCGCACAAGGGCTATTTTGAAACCGCGCACCGCGGCACCATTTTCTTCGATGAAATCGGCACCATTACCCTCGAAACCCAGACCAAACTCCTGCGCGTGATTCAGGAGCGCGAATTCATGCCGCTGGGCTCGGCCGAAACCATCAAGGTCGACGTGCGCATCGTCGCCGCCACCAATGCCGATTTGAAGAAGTTCGTCGAGGAGGGCAAGTTCCGCGAGGATCTATACTACCGGCTCAACGTCATCAACCTGGCGCTGCCGCCTCTGCGCGAGCGCAAGGAGGACATTCCCGCGCTGGTCGACCACTTCTTCATCAAGTACTGCCGCGAAAACGAGAAGTTTTTGGACGAGCATTCGGGCTCCCGCTTGAGCTTCGAGCCCGAAGCCATGCAGATCCTGATGGATCACGCCTGGCCCGGCAACGTGCGCGAGCTGGAGAACGTAGTCGAGCGCGCCGTCGTGCTGGCCTCGCAGCCTTCCGTTCCCGCCGACGTTCTGCCCGAGCATCTGCTCGAATCCCGAGGCCTGCGCATCCGCCGCGACGAAAGCGGGTCGCTCGCGGCGGACGCTTCGCTGTTCGAGATCGTGGCCGACTTCGAGCGCCGCGTTATCTTAGAAAAACTCGAGGCCTGCGACTGGAGCCAGACTGCCACCGCCGAAGCCCTGCACGTCCCGCTCTCGACGCTGAATCAAAAAATCAAGCGCCTCAACATCGAGATCCGCAAGCGCGGAAGCTGACGCTAATAGCCGGCTTTGGATTCAGCGCGGGGGCCTTTGATAGATGGAGACTCCCTTCATCGGGTAGTGCTTGCGGTTCCGAGTCCAAAGCTCGGCGCCGTGGATGGCCGCCGCCGCTGCGATGAGTGCGTTGCCGCACGTAAAGGGGGGTTTGTTGGCCTGCCGTTTTTCGATGGCCCGGTGACAGTGAGAGCAGATGCGGGTGTCTTCCGGGATGAACGCCGCTCAGTAGGGGCAGATCGACGGATGGGACGTGCATCGCTGAGGCATCTCTGCGTACACGCCCAAAGCCAGGCCTTGATCCTTCACCTGCTTGGCTACTTTGTCCCATAGCGATTTCATTTCGTGCGGACTTGGCGGCATGGTGTATTTCACATTCTGGGAGAGATTATCGACAATGATGTCGGGAAGGCTGATGCTGGGCCGGGCAAACCCTCGTGACTCTGCGTCGTAAGGCTGGCAGGGAAAGAAGGAATACATATCTAGCATGGGTCTGTCGTAACTGGCACCGAAGTACAGCCGCCATGTCTGCTGCGAGCTTGCAGGGGAACAGGCCTGGGAGCAGTTCTCGCTTTCGGCAATAGGCTCTTGATACACGGGTAATATTGTGACTTCTTCATACTCTTGGGAGATAGCCCCGGCCAGAACTTTCCTGTGGTTCACTTTGGTGTGGTCTATCCAGCGATCGCTCACCACAAAAACGGTGTCGAGCACAAAGACATGATCATTACGCGAGCCAAACAGAATGACGGAGCCTGGTGAGAGATGGCCCAAAGTCGGTTTAGACTGATAGCAAAAAGTGTAGTGGAACTGCTCCCCAAAAACAAAAGGATCGGTGTTTTGCAACCCTTTGTAAGACTTCGGAACAACGTAATACGGCTCGTAGATATAGTGGGGACCCCGAACGATTGGAGCGGCAATCCTCTCCACTTTTGACTCGGGTTCCCACTCGCCCCAAAGGAGTATGTCGGCCTTTTGAACTTTTCCGTCCGCGACATAACGGCCAAGTCGTTTTAGGAACTTCCTCCGATGCGTGTTTTTATTCCATTCCTTAATCACACCGCTATCCGGCTTATGCTCCCCGCCGGGATGGAGGAATTGAACGAAACGGAGTTTATCCATAAATATGATCCTTCACGGCGCGTCCGATTCTCCCCTTGTCTGCCTTCGAGACCGTGCCGAACGGCGTGTTGGCGGCCTTGCCGAAGACCAAACGGCTGATCTTGCCATCTGGCATGTTCAATTCGGTTAGCTCGACCTTGTAGGGATTGGTACGGTCAACCGTATAAATCACCCTCCAGCCATCCCGCTGATGGAACGAAATCCTTCTCAGGTGCGACCTAGCCACAGATGCGATTATGAGGTCGGGTGAGAGCCACTCGACAAGGGAGTGCCATAGTGGAGTGCCGGATCGGAGAAGCCGCAACCGTGCTTCGCTCGGGAGCTTGCTCCATGTCGGGTTGGTCGCCAACGGTGAGCAGAGGTCCGTGTGAAGCGCCGTGTTCGGCGCATTGCCGTAATAGCTGCAATCAAGTCCTCTAAGCAAGTGCTCGAAAGAATTGAACCAGGGTTCATACGGATGATTTGTGGGTTTGTGGAAATATCCGTTGAGTGCTTGCAGGTATTCATCGTAGAACCCCCCCTCAACAATACGAGGATATATCCTGCGGGCCTTGCTAAACCTCAGGAATCTGTCGTCTTCGGGGAACTCGACTCTTGAAGGATTCAAGCCGAGGGTGATCACCTTCAGTTCCGAAGCGAAGTATTGATTGCTGTCGCCGAAAAAGAGGATGGGGATAGACGGCTTCACTAGAAAGGGCTGATCCTCAAATTCTGCGTAGACCTGCCACGACTCCCTGATGAGGTCGTTTGTCTTCAAGTTCGCCCGCACTCCCCGATCCGTGGTCCCTGGAATTTCGACTATTTTCATATGCTAGCAGCGTTCTGCACGGAGCGGGAGGAAATCCTCACGCCGCAAGCCGCCCGGCTGACGGTGGCCCGGCTCTCCGAGCCTAAGCTGTGGCTCCGGCGATATTCCCGCAAATAGTCCCCAGCGTGGCGACCAGTATCCTCATCGATGGGAACGACCATGAATGCGCCGAAGAGACGAGTGAGGATCTCGCGATCGCTCGAACGTGCGCCGTGCCACAACTCTGCGACGGTGACAGGCGAACAAATCAGCATTTCTCCAGAGTCACGTAGTTGCGCCCAAGCCTCGACGATTCGCGTTTCCCGGCCGCGTGAAACCTCGATCAAAACATCGGAGTCTACCAGAACCACTATTTATCCCCGTAGAAGTTCCAGGCGCGTATCCTTACGCAGGCGCCGAACGTATGCAACCGGATCGCGGAGGTCCGCCCTGTCCTTCCAAATCCCAATGAAATCCGTCATGGCTTCCTGCCGCGCCTCGGCGTTGCCAAGATAGCGCTCCCGCACGGCCTGGCGAACGAGCTCGGAGACGGTAGTTCTCTCCTGGCGGGACCGAACCTGGAGCGCATTCCACAAGTCATTGTCAAGATAGAGTTGGGTGCGCCTCACGATGTATATGATACATGGCGTTTACCAAGGCCCCAGGGAAGACGCCGCTTCCCAGCGCACCATTCTGGTGCATGATGGTGTCGTGAAGACCGCAAACAAAGTGGTCCGGCAGAGCGTGAGTTTGCCGGCAAACGTCGCCGCGCAGGTTCGCAGTTTGGCGAAGGCCCGCAGACTAAGCGCCAGCCGCCTGCTGCTTGAGCTCATCGAGAATGGCATCGAGGCCGAGAAAAGCAAACAGCAGCAATTCTTCGGCCTCGCCGAACGCTTCCGAAACTCGACCGACCCGGAAGAGGTCAAACGCCTGGGCGATCAGATGGGCCGAATGGTCTTCGGCAACTGATGGCGGCGGATCGTTGCCGAAGACGTCTCTACTGCGTGTGGCGCTTTGCGTGGAGCGGACGCCCTCGTGTCAAGTTCCAGGAGACTACCAAGCGCACACCCGGCACGCGAACATCGCTAGAATGAAGATCTCGATAAGTTGCTCGGTTGCGCCGAGGCAATCGCCATCGACGCCTCCCCGGCGTTTGTAGGCGTACTCGCGGGCTAGTTTCGCGATCAGGAAGGTTCCCACGATCATCACGACTCCCGCGCGAGCCCCGCACAGGAACGCCGCCAGGACTCCCTGCGCCAGCGCGGCCACAGCCGCGGGTGTCGTGAGCGTCGAGCACAACGCGTATCCCACTCCTGTTCCCGAGGGCCGCGAAACCCACGCAAGTCCCACAATGGCGGCTCTGGGTACGGCCTGCGCGGCGACGCACACGACGAGGATGCCGGGTCCCGCGAAATACTCGAGCGCCAGCCATCGGGCCACCACACTGAGAGCGACAGCGGCATACGCAAGTCTGCCCTCGTGCAACACTCGGCCGGCGGCGGCCCAGAATGCCACGCAGGCCAGGGCGGCGAATGCGGAAGGAAGCGCGCGCGTCGCGATCAGATAAACGCCCGCGCCCGCGGCTCCCAGCACAGCGCCGACAAGTGGAAACCATGCGGCGGCTTTGCCGATCTCGGGCGAAACTCGGCCCAGGATCAAGAGCTGAATCGCGCTGGCCGCGTGTTTATGCAGGGAGCACGTCCGCGAACACGAATCCGTCGCGCTCCACCACCTCTCCAGACTGGACTTCGATGGGACGCGAGAACACCGGCGCGGCATACACGAACGTGTGAAATTCCCCGTTCTCGCCGCACGGATCGATCTCCTCCGGCAAAGCCTCCAGGAAGTTCAGCGCGTAATCGCGCCCGGCAAAAGATTTTGCAAGCTTGGCTGGATCCACGCAGGTGACTTTCGCTTTGACGCCCGCGCCGATCATTTCCAGGGCCAAGGCTCCTGTTGGAATCCCCCACACTGGAAACAGCGGCTCTATCCCGGTCCCTTGCATTTGCCGAACGCGGTAATCGCGAATGTCCTGAAGAAACAGGTCCCCGAATGCCATGGCGGCGATTCCTTCCGCGGTGGCGCGCTGGCACACGGCGCGCATCCGGTCTTCATACTCCGAGTTGGAACACGGCCAAGGCAACTCCACCGGCCAGAGCGGAAGTCCGGTGCGCTCCGCCTGGATCTCTACCAGGGCTCGCCGGACGGCGTGCATCGCGACGCGGTCCGCCTGGGAATTGAAGGTCGTGACCAGCGCGGCCACCTGAATGTCCGCGCGCTGGCGCAGCAGATGCAACGTCCAGGCGCTGTCTTTCCCGCTGCTCCACGATAAGAGAACCTTTTTCAAGCCTGGGACACCATCACGGGCGCTTGCACCCGGCGCCAATGCTCGCCCTCGGTTCGATTACCGAATTGGACACCGTGCAGGATCTCGGCGACGATCTCCGCGGTTTGGGAGATGGTCATTCCGGAGCGGTTGAAGAAGAGGTTGCCGTCCGCGAATGCGACGTTGCCGTTGCGCACCGCCCGGAGCTCCGGCCACCACGGATGCCGCTCCAGTACGGCCTGGTCCCGCAGGGCTCGCTCCAGGTTGAATCCGCAGGGCGCCACAATCAGATACTCCGGGTCCGCCGCGCGCAACTGTTCGGCGGGAATGGCTCTTGAGAATTCGCCCTTGCGCCCCAGCAGTAATTCGCCGTTGGCGATTTCGACCAGCTCCGGACCCCAATTCCCCATCGCGAACACGGGGTCGGTCCACTCCAGCATGACCACCGTCGGACGGCGGCGGCGCGCCGTTTGCTCTCGCACGGTTTCGAGTCGCCGGCGCTCGCGTTGGACCAGGGCACGTCCCCGCTCCTCGAGACCGAGCCGCCCGGCGATGTGCAAGATGCTTTCGAAGATGCCCTCTACCGTCGAGGGCGACAAGCTCAATTGGTCGAACCGTTGGGCGGGGCCGAGAGCGCAAGCTCCGCTTCGCTCCAGGTCAGCGGGAGTAACCGCGCACACGTCGCAGTGCGCTTGCGTGATCACCAGATCGGGAGCCAGCTCGCGAATCAGCTCCCCGTGAATGAGGTACAAAGGCTCGCCCGATCGGAGCCGGCGCCGGACTTCCGCGTCGATTTCGCCGCTGGAAACAGAAACGTCGAAAGCAGGCTGGCTGCACTTCGGGAGCCGCAGCACCCAGGAAGGATGATCGCATTCGTGCGACCGGCCGACAAGCATCTCGCCCGCCTCCAGGGCGCACACGATTTCGGTAGCGCTCGCCAGCAGCGAAACGACGCGCACGTTCTAGGCAGTCTGCTGCACGCGTCCGGCCCAACGGCTGAGGACCGCGTAGCCGCCGAAGAGCGCAACTGCATAAAACGCGTCGCCCAGCAGTTGGTTCCGATAGAACGGTATGCCGGCCGCAAAACAAGTGGCGAGGCCCGCCATGGTGTGCGGGTAGATGCGGCCGATCTGCCAGACCATGAAATTGGTGATCAGGAAGAAGGAAAGACTGGAGCCGAGACCCGCGGCAACAAGTGCACCCGCGCCATTTCGGTTCCGAGCGAGTCTGCCGAGCAGAACCGGGATCAGCGCCGCTCCGTAGACGTACCACCAGCTGCTATCGAAACCCAGTACGGCATCGCTCAGGGCCAGTGCGGCGACCGTCGCCAGAATACCTGTGTAGGCGGAGCGCGCTTGATTTCCCGCAAACAGGCCGATCGCGATGATGGGGGTGAAATTCCACGGATGCGGAAGCAGCCTCGCACACGCGGCCAGAATCACGATTCCAATCCACATTCGTTTTGAAAATTCCATTCGGACTCCTTTTGTCATTGTAGCTGAGAGAATCTACCACGTAATCCTCATTCCCACGGCGCCGTTGCGCGACAGAGCCCGATAGCCCAGCACCTCCTGATAGTTCGCGTTCAGCAAGTTATTCACGCGAACAAACGGCATCAGGTGCTTGGTGGCCTTCCACGAGGCGTCGGCGAAGACGAAGGTATAGCCGGGATTGCGGTTGATGGCGTAGAAGACGAAATCGCCCTCCTGGCGCTCGCCCACGAAGCGCGCGCCGGCCGCGAAGGTCCAGCGCTTGGGCGCAAGTTCGATCGAGATCGAGCCCGAGTTGCGCGGCCGCCGCACCAGTGGGAGGCCGATCTGCGTGGGATCGGCGTCGTTGACGACGCGAGTCGCGAGTTTCGTGTAGGCGGCGCGCAGCGAAACGAAGCTGATGAGTCTCGCCGAACCGGAAAGCTCCACGCCGCGAGCCCAGGCTCGGTCAATGTTCACCCAGGTGGCGGGGTTCTGCGAGAAATCGAACTCGATCAGGTCCTTGAAGGAATTGCGAAAATAGGAAGCCTCGGTACGCACTCGCCGCGAAAACCATTCGCGAGATAAACCCGCCTCGAAGCTATCGGTGGTCTCCGGCTTGAGATTCGGATTGCCCACGTAGAACGTCGTGTTCGCGAAGTTCTCGATCAGCTCCGGTTCCTTGATGCCGCGCGCGACGCTGAGACGAAGGTAGGTGTCGGTGGGAAGACGGAAGCTGACAGCGGCGCGAGGAGTGAACTCGGTTCCGAAAGTGCTCGATTGCTGCACGCGCGCCCCCGCGGTGACGAAAATGCGCGAGGTCAGCGAATATTGTTCGTTCACGAAGAACCCGTTATCGTAACGCGCGACGTTGGTTAGCGAGATCACGCCGGCCTGGCGCTCGTATTCATAGCCGAACACCAGAGCGCCCCTGCCGTGCGTCAATGTGCCATGCGTAAATGTTCCCTGATAGCTCACGTTTTCGCGAGCAGTGAGTTCCAGGCTGGAGGACGGGAAGAATTCGTAGGGGCTATCGACGAAGAACGTTCCTGGAGGAGCGGTGGGGTTGTTGGGATTCGCCAGCGCCACCAGATACGTGTACGGATACGTCGGTCCGGGAACCGTGCGTAAGACGGCGGCCACGTCGTCGGTCTGCGTGCTCGGGTCCATGAAGATGTCGCGATAGCGGTGATAGCCGAACAGCACGTGCTGGACGAAGCGGCGTCCGCGCTGATCGTCCAAGCGCACGCTCACGGTGGAATCGCGCACGCGCTCATTGGCCAGAAAATCGGTCAAGCCATAGGCCACCTGTCCGGGATCGCCCGTGTAGGCGTCGAATTCGCGAAACACGGCGCGAAGCTGCGTGTGATCGGAAAGGTGGAAGCCCAGGTTCGCCGTTCCCGAGGTCACGCGATGGGCGTCGTTGGGGAACTGGCCGGTCGAGCGGAATTGGTCGGCGGCAAACGCGTAGTCCAGGCGCTTGACCCAGCCTTTATGTTTTGCAAAGGCCCCGTCGAGCGAGCCGGACCAGTGGTCGGTGGAGAAGTTGCCGCGCTCATAGCTCGCCGAGCCGTGCGGCGTGTCCGATTCGGGATCGCCGCGCTTGGTGAAGAGCTGAATCACGGCGCTCGAAGCTTCCGCTCCGAACAGCGCGCTCTCCGGCCCCCGGATCACCTCCATGCGATCGAGGCCGGCGGTGCTGAGGTGGCCGAAGTCGATGGCGCCTCCCGGCTCCGTGATCGGCACGCCGTCCAGCAGCACCAGAGTCGCGTCGTAATCGCCGCCGCGGGCGAACAGGCTGGTCAGCGCGCCGCTCTGCCCGGTTTGAACGATATTCAAGCCGGGGACGTCGCGCAGCAGATCCTCGACGAAAGGCGCGTGCGGAGCGGAGAAATCGGCGGAGGTGAAAACCGTCGCCGCGACTCCGGCTTCTTCGAGCGCCAGGGGCGCACCGGTCGCGGTCACGACGACTCGGTCGCTCGAGGGCGCCAGCGCCAGCGTGATCTGGGCGCCGTTCGGATCGATGGCCCCGAGGGCAACCTTCGCCGGCGCGAATCCCGGCTTGGTGATGGTGGCTTCGCAGGCGCTGGGCATCTCAAATGCGCCGGTGGAATCGGTGGAATGGATTTCGGTTCCGCAGGCGACTTGAGCGCCTTGGACCGGGCGGCCCGCGGGATCGGACACTACGCCCCGGACCTGGAATAGGAAAAGGAGAAATACAGCAGCAGTCATGAGACGTTCCCCCTCGAAACGTGCTTCAACGCTAATGTTCGAAGGACCGGTCTCCTGACTTCCGGCTGGCGAACAACTGGAGTTGGTCTTCCCGCTTGCGCAGTGACCTTCTCCTCACCGAATTACATGCCGGTTACAGTTGCGGGGCAGTGGCGGACTTTCACCGCCTTCCCGAGCTTCCCTCGACGTTCTGTGTGACCTTTGCCAGAGTAGGGGCGGAACGGCCCGGTTGTCAACAAAAATCTCGTATCTCATTAATGAGAAAGGGCTTCACCAATAAGAAAGGGCTTCGCCGGGATCGCCATTCGCCACGCCAGGACGCCATCCAATGCAGCCAGCGGCACTTCGATTCATTCATGTGGCTCGGGGCGGAGGGCCGCGCCTATACTGTATCTTCGTAGTACCACAACTACTTAACGGGAGAAGCGCACTTTGACAAAGCCGATCAAGCACGTCGAGAAAGCCGTCGCAGTGGGCGCCAACGCCGCCTGGTTCGTTTTTGACAAGCTGAATTCGATCAGCCGCAACCCTGGGTTCATTCCAAAGTGGTCGGACAAGCCGCTGCTCAAGAGTTGGGAGAAGCAGAAGCCGCAACTGGGCTGGCCCCGCGAGACGGATTCGCTGTGTCCCCGCTGCGTGCCGGAGATCCGCCAGCAGATTCTCGACGGCAAACTGCCCGTGGAGATTCTCAAGAACCAGAAGGTCGGCGAGATCAAGGCCAACATTATCGAGCGCGACGGACAGATCGTGATGGTGAAGGAGTGCGCCATCCACGGCCAGTTCGACGACGTGATGTCCATCGATCCGGCGTTTTCCAAGCACCTGGAAGACGTGTTCCCGGGACGCGACCAGCGCGCGCACAACGACGAAAAGCTGCACGACCACGGAAGCTCCACCATCACGCACGGGCGCGGCTCGGTGCTGACGGTGGATCTGACCAACCGCTGCAATATGATGTGCGATCCGTGTTTCATGGACGCCAACCAGGTGGGCTTCGTGCATGAGCTGACCTGGGAAGACATCAAGACGCTGCTGGACAACGCGATTTCGATCAAGCCGCGGCGGCAGTTGTCGGTGCAATTTTCCGGCGGCGAGCCCACGCTTTCGCCGTACTTCCTGGACGCCATCCGCTACTGCCGCAAGCTGGGCTATCAGAGCGTGCAGGCCGCCACCAACGGCATCGAGTTCGCCAAGCGCCCGGAGTTCGCCAAGGAAGCCGCCGAAGCCGGCCTCCGCTACGCCTATCTGCAATTCGACGGCATCGGCAACGCCGCCAATTCGCATCGCGCCATCGGGAATCTGTTCGACGTGAAGCTGCGCGCGATCGAGAATCTGTACTCGGCGGGCGTGGACATCGTTCCTGTCATTACCATCATCAACGGCATCAACAATGAGCAGGTGGGCTCGGTGGTGCGGTTTGCGCTGGACAACCCCAAGAAGATTCCGTTCCTCAGCTTCCAGCCGGTTTCCTTCACCGGCCGCGACGAAGCCATCACCGACGACCGCAGAAAAGCGCAACGCTATACGCTGTCGCACCTGGCGCACGACGTCAAGAATCAGACCGGCCTCGGCGAGCCGACCCGCGACTGGTTCCCGATCTCGTTCATGAGTACGTTCTCCGATTTCGCCGACCTGGTTCACGGGCCGGAAGCGGAGTGGGGCCAGTTGAGCTGCGGCTGCCATCCCAATTGCGGCACCGGCATGGCTATCATGTGCGACAAGGAGACCAAGGAGTACCGCCCGGTGACGGCGTTCCTGAACGCCGACCGGTTGGCCAAGGACATTGCCCGCATCAACGACGCCGCCCGTAGCAAGAGGCTTTCGGTGCTGGGCGTTTCGCTGGCCCTGCTGCGCAACTACAATCCTTACGAAGCTCCCACGCACTTCCGTCTGTCGGATCTGATCCAGAAGTTCGACAAATGCTTCGGGATGACCAAGAAGAAGTACGGCAAGGTCACCGGCGACCGCACCATGGCGGACATTGAGAAGCGCCGCGGAGACCGCTGGAACTTCCTATTCATCGCGGGGATGTGGTTCCAGGATCTGTTCAATTACGATTTCCGCCGCACTGAACAGTGCATCATCCCGTATGCCACCCAGGAAGGCGAGATCTCCTTCTGCGCGTACAACACCGGCGTGGGCTGGCGCAACATAATCGAAAAGATGCACATGACGGCGACGCTCACCAAGTGGTACGAGGAGAAAGGCCGGCACGAGATCATCGCCGGCGGCAAGGCAGTCAATCTGCCCTCCAAGGAGCATACGCTGGTGCTGCGGGCCGAGGATGTGAACCACGGGCTCCAGCACGATCTGGACGAGCTAGGCATCGCCAAGACGGCTCGCGAGGAAAAGAAGCGCGCTCGCGACGCCAAGCAGAAGCAGGAAGAGGATGCTCGCATGCTGAAGCTGTATCGCGAGCAGGTGCTCAAAGAGGCTCCCGGCCCAGAGCTGGTGCAAATCGGCGGCATCGCCCCGGCCCCTGCGCTCAAGCAGGAATTGGCGAAGACTGCTGAAGTCGGAAACGAAGTCGGATCGTTCGGGGACTGATCGCGCCGCTCCTGTTTCACTTCGGGTGCGGAATGATGCTCGTGATGATGTAGGCGTCGTCCCGGATCACAAAGTAGAAACGCCAATCGCGATTCACTCTGGCTTGCCGCAGGTTATTCGCTTCGTCGTATTTCTTCGCCCGGAGCGAGGGGTGGTGCAGGTTCTCGAGTAAGAGGCGCGACTGCTTATCCGAAAGCTCACTGAACTTCCTTGGGCGCCTTGCTGTAGTTCCGCACGAAGTGAGTGGTGCGGAAAAGCTTCATCGGACCGGGCGCTTCGGTCTTTTCGAGCTTAGCTTCCGGGCTTCCTGATGGAGCGAGGCGATGAATTCCTTGTGGCTCGAAAATGGACCTTGCAGCCGCCCATGCTTGACGTCATCTAGCCCTTCGGTAACGGCACGGTCGATGGCCTTACGTTGCGCCTCCGTGTAGCCATCCTCTGGCGGGTTCGTGAGAATTGTGATGACTCCATCCGACACTCTGAACTCCAGCCTGTCGCCACTTTTAAGGCCTGCCCGCCGGCGGAGGGCCGTCGGTACGACAAGAGGTGTTCTGTCTTTGACGATGACGGTCATGTGGTGCGGCTGAGGCTCCAGCGTTGTCTTCAGTCTAGACTGGCTAGAGGCTTTCGTCAAAATTGGCGGTGTTCCGCGCCGACGTGGGTGCCGATGCTTGCCGTCCTATTGCTCCCATCCACCGCCCAACGCACTGTAGATCTGGACCAAAGCAAGACGTTCGTTCAGACGGGCGCGTGCGAGGTTCAGCTCCGCGGCGAAAGAATTGGTCTCATTCGTAAGCACTTCCAGATAGCTCGCCGCTCCACCCCGATAGCGGGTTTCCGAAAGATCCGCAGCTCCCTCCGCAGCCGTCGTGAGAAGATCCTGGTGTTCGCGAAATTGCCGATACTTCGCGTAAGCGATGAGCGCGTCGGAAACCTGTCGAAACGCCTGCTGAATCGTCTGCTGATACGTGAGCAGCGCCTGTTGCTGCTGCGCTTGGGCCAATTTCAAATTCGAACGAAGCCGTCCGGCGGTAAAGATCGGCTGGGTAATCGGCGCCGTGAAATTCCAGGCCGATCCGGTGAACAAGCTTGCGAGACCCGTGCTCTCCGCCCCGCCCCCGCCAGTCAGGGGAAGGCTCGGGAAGAATTGGGCGCGCGCCACGCCGATCTCGGCGTTGGCGGCGATGAGCTGCTGTTCGGCCTGCCGGATGTCCGGACGGCGCTCGATCAGCTCGGATGGTAAGCCCGCGGGAATCGCCTGCGGGACCGCCTGCTCTGTAAGCGGCAGTCCGCGCGGGATGTCGTGCGGGTTTTCACCGAGCAGCGTGCTCAGCAGATCTTCAAGCACACCGGCCTGGCGTTCGGCATCTGGAATCGTCTCAGCCGCGGTTTCGACGAGTTGCTCGGCCTGCCGCACGTCGAGCAGGCTGGTTGCGCCTCCGCGTTCGAGAGTGTTGGTGAGCTGAAGCGACTCCTGGCGGGCAGCCAGTGTGCGCTTCGCGACCTCCAGTTCCAGATCCAGCTCGCGAAGCTGGAAATAGGCCGACGCGACGTTCGTGACCACCGTGCTCATTACCTGGTTCCGGCTCCATTCCGAAGCGAGCATATTGGCCCGCGCGGCTTCGGTCGCGCGCCGGTATTGCCCCCAAAAATCGACATTCCAGGAAAAGACCCCTTGGAGTTCGAAGGCCGCATAACCGAAAGCCGGAATTTTCTGGCCCAAACCACCGGCGGTGCCGCTTCCTTGGGGAAATTGGTTAGCTCGCGCAATGCCGACCTGAGCCTGGGCTTGCAAGATGCGAGACGCCGCCACGCGCACATCGTAGTTCTGGTCGAGCGCCGTCCGGATTAGCTTCTGAAGCTCCGCGTCTTGAAAAACGGTCCACCACTTTTCGCTGCCGATCGAGGGCGCTCCGGTAGCTGGATCCGCGTTCCGGAAGTTTGCCGGAATGTCAACCGTGGGGCGGCGGTAATTCGGACCCACCGTGCATCCGGCGAGCAAAATAACCGCGGCAATGGCGAATGCGGTCCTCACGCGACGTGCTCGGGTTCCGGCGTGGGGCGCGGCTTCCGCGAAAAGCGGTGCGAGATTCTCTCCACGGCATCGAACATAACGGGAATGAAAAAGATCGCGATCAGCGAGGCGAAGAGCATTCCACCGATAACGGCCGTGCCGAGCACCTGCCGGGAAACGGAGCCGGCCCCGGTTGCGATCCATAGAGGAACGCACCCCAGGATGAACGCGAATGCGGTCATCAGAATCGGCCGCAGGCGAATCCGTGCGCCGGTGAGCGCGGCATCTTCCAGGCCTCTCCCCTTCTCGTATTCGGATTTGGCGAACTCCACAATCAGAATGGCGTTCTTGGCGGCGAGTCCGATCAGCATGACCAATCCGATTTGCGCGTACACGTTATTTTCGAAGGCTCTCAGCCACAACGCAAGATAAGCGCCGAACACGGCCACCGGCGTTCCCAGCAAAACGCTGAAAGGCAAGGACCAGCTCTCATACAACGCCGCCAGGATGAGGAACACGAACAATAAGGACAGTCCGAAAATGGCGGAGGGAGGCACGCCCTGTGCCGCCTTCTGCTCCTGAAACGACATGCCGCTGTAATCGAATCCCATCTCTCGCGGCATGGTCTGGGCGAAGACTTCCTCCAGCGCCTTCATGGCCTGCCCGGAACTGAACCCCGGCGCGGCGGAGGCGTTGATCTGGGCCACGTGGTATTCGTTGTACCGCATCGTGAATTCCGGTCCGCTGATGCTTTTCACCCCGGTCACCGCGCTAAGGGGAACCATTCCGCCGTGGTCGTTGGCAACGTAAAACTGGCCCATATTTTCGGCGCGAGTGCGGTACTCGCCCTCGGCCTCGACGTAAACCTGCCACTGACGGCCGAAGCGGTTGAAATAGTTGACCAGGTATCCGCCCATGAATGTCTGTAGCGTTTGGTACACGTCCCCGATATTGACGCCCTGGTGTTCGACCTTGGCCCGGTCCACGTCCACAAACTGTTGCGGAACACCCGCGAGAAACGTGGACGCCACTCCCGCAAGCTCGCGACGCTTGTTCGCCGCGGCGACAAACTTTTGGACATTCGCTCCCAGGAACTCAAAGTCTCCGCCGGAGCGATCTTCCAGCATAAAGGTCACGCCGCCGCTGGTTCCAACGCCGGGAATGGCGGGCGGCGCGAACGAGAAGGCAACGCCATCCCGGACCTTGCTCAACTCGCTCGTGATGTGTGTGCGGATAGCCTGATACTGTTCTTCCGGCTTGGTTCGCTCATCCCAGGGCTTTTCGGTAACGAAGAAGAACGCGCTGTACGTATCCTGCACGCGACTCAGCAAGCTAAACCCGAGCACGGAGGTGCAGCCCTGGACGCCGGGGGTGTCGAGTATGACCTTCTCGACTTGCCGCGCTGCCTCGGATGTCCGCTCCATGGACGCCGCGTCGGGCAATTGCAGGCTCGTGTAGACGTAGCCGTAATCCTCCTCGGGCAGGAATGAGGAAGGCAGCTTCCCGCCGATGAACACCGCGCCCGCGGCTACCGCCGCCAGCAACAGGAAGCTGAGCGCCGCCTTGTGAATCAGGACTCCCGAAAAACCGACGTAGGCCTCCGTCGCCCGGCCAAATGCGCGATTGAACCACTTGAAGAACAGGCTCAGCGGCCCGCGCGACCGGCGCTGTCTGGGCCGCAACAGCAGAGCTGAAAGCGCCGGACTCAGCGACAATGCGTTAAAGGCGGAGATGATGACCGAGATCGCGATCGTGACGGCGAACTGCTGATAGAGCCGGCCCGTGATGCCGGGAATGAAGACCGTCGGAATAAACACGGCGCTCAGAATCAGCGCGATCGCGACGACCGGACCCGAAACCTCTTCCATGGCCTTCAAAGCCGCATCGCGGGGAGAAAGACCCTCCTCGATATGCCGCTCCACGGCTTCCACGACAACGATGGCGTCGTCCACCACCAGTCCGATCGCCAGAACCAGCCCGAACAGCGAAAGCGTGTTGATCGAAAAACCGAGCATCGGGAAGACGATAAACGTACCGATCAGCGACACCGGGACCGCGAGCAGGGGAATCAACGTCGCACGCCAGCCTTGCAAAAAGACGTAGACAACTAAAACGACCAGGGCGAGCGCTTCGAGAAGAGTGTAGAGGATCTCGTGCATTCCCGCCGTCACGGCGGCCGTCGTGTCCAAGCTGACGGTGTATGCCAAATCCTGCGGGAACCGCTTGCTCAACTCCTCAACGCGCGCCCGCAGACGTTTCGCGGCGTCCACCGCATTTGACCCCGGGAGTTGATAACAGGCCAAAATGGCCGAGGGCCGGCCGTTGTAGCGGCCCGCCAGACTGTAGGTTTGCGCGCCAAGCTCAAGACGCGCGACATCTTTAAGCCGCAGACTCGATCCGTCCGGATTAGCGCGGAGAATTATCTCGCCGAATTCCTCGGGCGTGACCAGGCGGCCCTGCGCGCGGACCGTGTAGGTAAATTGCTGTCCCGGCGGAATAGGCTCGCCCCCGATCTGCCCGGCGGGGTTCACCGCGTTCTGAGTCTGCAAAGCCTGGATAATCTGAGGGACGGTAACGTGCAGCTTCGCTAGCTGGTCCGGCTTCACCCAGCAGCGCATGGCGTACTGCCCGGCGCCGAAAACCTGGATGCGGGCGATACCGGGAACGCGAGTGAGTTCGTCAACCAGGTTGATATAGGCGTAGTTGGCGAGAAAGGTGCTGTCGTAACTGCCCTTTGGGGAGGACAGCGACACTAACATCAAAGGGGCCGACAGCGATTTCTGCACGATCAGACCGGCGGTATTGACCTGCGCCGGCAACTGTGGCTGGGCCTGCGATGTCCGCAGTTGAGTCAGCACCTGGTCGATATTGGGGTCCGTGGTGACGTCGAAATCTACAGTGATTTGCGTTTGCCCGCTGCTCGAATTTACCGAAAACATGTAGTTCATGTTGTCAACGCCGCTGATCTGTTCTTCCAGCGGCGTGGCGACCGATTGTTCGAGCGTCTGCGCATCCGCGCCGGGATAGGTTGCGGTCACCTGGATTTCCGGAGGAACGATGTTCGGGAATTGCGCCACCGGCAGCGCGAGCAATGAAACCAGCCCGATGACAACCATTAAAATCGCGATCACCATCGCGACAATCGGGCGGTCGATGAAAAATCTCGACATGTCTTACCGCCCTGCGCCCTCCGAGTCGGGTTTTGGATTTACAGCGGAGCCGTCGGTCACCTTGGAGGTGCCCTCCGACACGACGCGATCCCCGGGTTTGAGGCCGCTGGTGATGATCCACATTTCGCCGGTTCGTTCGCCTGTTTGCACCTCGCGAATGGCTACTTTGCTATCGGGCCCAACCACGGCCACCTGGCGGCGTCCTTGAAGCTCGCTCACGGCGCGCTGAGGAACCAGCAGCGCGCCCTTAAGGTATCCGGTCATGGCGCGAATGCGCCCGAACTGGCCGGGCCGGAGCAAATTTCCGGGATTGGCGAACGCCCCGATAATCCGAATTGTCCCCGTCTGCGGATCTACTTCGCGATCCGTGAAGACGATCCGGCCCTCGTGCGGATACAGGTTTCCGTTCGACAGCGTAAGTTGCAAAGGAATCTCGCTCCCTTGACTGAGAAGATCCTTCGCGGCGCCTGGCCGGAGCCTGTCCGCGAGCGCCAGGTATTCTTGCTCGCTGATCGAAAAACTTGCCTTGATCGGATCCACCGAGGAAACCGTGGTCAAAACGGTTGTGGGACTAACCAGGTTCCCAATCTGAATGCTGGCGATTCCGGCGATCCCATCGATGAGCGAGCGCACCTTCGTGAACCCGAGATTTAACTGTGCCTGCTCGACGGCGGCCTCGGCGGATTGAATGGCGGCCTTGCTAGCCTGGATCGCTCCCTCGTCGGTCTTAACGAGCGCCACCGCCTGCGCCTGCCCCTGAAGGTCGTTATCCAACTGGCTCTGCGCAATCGCGCGCGCGGCGGCCAGTGGAGTGTCCCGCTTTACGTTGATTTCAGCCAAGCCGAGCTGAGCGTGCGCCTGCGCGAGTTGCCCTTCGGCTTGCGCAAGCTGCCCCTGTGCCTGCGCGAGCTGCCCCTTGACCACATCAAGCGCCGCCTGGAACGGCCGCGGATCGATTTCGAACAGAACGTCGTCTCTGTGAACCGGCGATCCTTCGCGGTAATCCTGACGGATAAGATAGCCGCTGACTTGCGGTTCGATATTGGCGTTCACGTAACCGTCGAGCGTGGCCACCCAATCGCCGTAGATCGCCGCGTCCTTCTGAACGACGGTGACTACGCCGACATCCAGCGCCTGAGGCGAGGATGGAGCGATGGATGTCGCCTCGGACTTTCCCCCGCAGCCGCAAAGCAGCAGCGCGGCGCAGAGCGCCAATGCCGGAACCATTTGTTTGGCTTGGCGGATCACTTGCGAACCCTCCCGTTGGCGCGCCGGTCCATTCGCGCATTCAAGTAGGAAAGAAGAACCATTTTGAATTCCTGAACGATTCTCCGCCGGTCGCGCGGCGGAAGTTCCACATAGAGCTGATTCAGAGCCTTGATAATGTGCAGGGCCACCGTTCCCATGCGTAGCGCCTTGAGTTTCGACATGCGCGGACTTTGGGCCAGCAGCACTCCCGCGAAACGCTCTCGCAGGACCTTGCGCATTGCCGCGGGAGCCCGGGTGCTCTGTGGAGCGTCAAGCAAGGCCGTCAGCGCCGGATGGGTTTCCACAAAACTCACGGTCAGCTCGATTAGATGGCTGACAAGCGTTTCGCGATTCAGCGTTCTCGCCCGCACTTCGAGCGGCGCATACAAGCTATCGAATTGCTTCGCATACTCCGTGCGCAACGCCTGTGTAATGCAGGTCTTGTTGGGGAAAAACTGATACAGCGATCCGATTGCCGCCCCGGCCCGGTCGGCGATTGCGCTCATCGTGGCGGCCTCATATCCCATTTGGGCGATCACCCCTTCGGCGGCTTCGAGCAGTCCGGCCACGCGGCGTTCCCCGCGTTCCTGCCGCGGCACCCTGCGTTGAGCTGAAGAAGATGAGGACATCCTCACATTTATTATACAAGAGATAGCTCACGCTTTCGTGTCGCGGCGCCTTCGTGCGAAGGAGCGGATGACGCGGATTCTAGAGCAAGAAGAGCGGCTGCTTATGGAGAGCGCGCTGGTTCTACTTCACCGCGTGCTCCGTGTATTTGTCGTTTTCGCAGACGGTTTCGATCAGGTCCGTATCCGGCAGAAGCACCGCGGCGATCTTGACGGTCCACGCCTTGCTGTACGCCTTGGGGTCGTCGATGGTGACTTCGAGCTCCATATGGCCGAAGTCGCGGCGGGTGAAGCGCTCGATCACGCGGCCGGCGTCGGTTTGCGGATGACCCTTGAACGTGTCCAGCCACTCGCGGCCGTTGAAACCGGTGGTCTCGACGACTAAAGTATTTCCGTCCCAATGTCCGACCGAGTATCCCAGCCAAGTGGGCTGAGGATCCTTGGGCAGCGGGCGGCCGTCGAGGAACACCTGCCTGTAAGTGGAATAGGACGAGGTTTCATAAAGCAGCACCACCAGTCCCGGCGTCTGCACGATCTTGAACGGGTGCGTGGCTGCACCCTCATTGGACGTGTCGATGCGCGGCACGCCGGGGGGCATGCAGTTGGCCATGGGATCGCCGACGTGATCGTTGGTCTCGCGCTCGTGTGAAAGCTCTTTGGCCCAGGGAAGCATGGGAACGTCTTCGGGTTTGAGACCTGTGGCTAAGTCGCGGAAAAACAAAAAATCGGTGGTCCAGATTCCGGAGAGGTCCGGTTTGCCGTCAGGCATCTTGGGCGCTGGAGCGGCGAGGTTGGCCTTGCCGGCGGCAGTGCGGGGAATCCCCGGCGTGGGGTAGTTGAGCCATTGCGCCTGCATGGCGGCCGCGCCAACGAATAGCAAGGCCGCGAACATGGCAGCCGTCGAGAACTTGTGTGGTTGGTTGTGAAGCACGAAGTCTCCTCAGAGTCTAGTCTATAATGGCCGAAGGGGGTTCTTCGTGGCCCGAGACCTTCGATTTCTCCTGCCAACGCTGCTGGCCGCGGCGCTGGGTGTTTCGACGGCTAGCGCTCAGTTCCCCAGTCCCTATCCGACGACCCCATATCCAGGCGGTCAGAATCCAGGCGGTCAGTATCCAGGCGGTCAGTATCCAGGCGGCCAGTATCCGCAGCAGGGGCAGTATCCGCAAGGACAATACCCGCAAGGACAGTATCCGCCGGGCCAGTATCCGCCGGGCCAGTATCCGCCGGGGCAATATCCACCAGGACAGTATCCACCGGGACAGTATCCACCGGGACAGTATCCGCCGGGCACTATCGGGTTGCCGGGCGGGGTCGGCGTTCCCATGCCGAGGGTCCCCAGTAGGAAGCCCAACGACAACGGCTCGAACACCAACAGCAACAACGTGAGGGTGCCGCTTCGCGCCGCGGATGGAACCATGCGCGAGTTGGGCGAAAAGGATTTGTACCTGGAGACCGACAAGCACAAGATCCTCAAGTTCCGGATGCTGGCCAAGACGCAGTTTCGCGATAAAGAGGGCGAAAACGTTCGCGACTCGTTATTGAAGCCGGGAGATCAGCTTTCCGTGCAGGTGAACACCGACGATCCCGAGACGGCGCTGCGAGTGATTCTGACGCGGGCTGGAACACAGGCGGAACGGACGGCCGCCGCGAGACCGTTCGATCGCGATTCCGTCAAGACTCCCGTGGAAGCGGACACGCATTCGGCCGGGACGATGGAGGTCGCTGGGGAGCCTTCCCGCGGATCGACGACTTCATCGAAGACAAGCGATAGCAGTGCAGGCGACGAGAGCGCCACCGCATCCGTCAATCCGCCGGCCGCGGACGATTCCCGGCCCACGCTGCATCGGGCTCCCGACGCGGACGCCCCGCCGCCAGAGTCGCAGAAGGCGCCGCTGCCACCGGCGACCGCTGCGGCGACCGCCCCGCCGCCACAACCCGCTGAAAGACCCAAACCGCCTCCGCGTACCGGACCCGACGATAATGTCATCGACTCCGCCAAGGACGCGGCGGACAAGCTGATCGACGGGATTCCCAACTTCATCGTCCAGCAGAACACCACGCGGTATTACAGCACCAGCTTTCCGGCCCAGTGGCGCGCGCTGGATGTGGTCACCGCCGACGTGGTGGTGGTGGACGGCAAGGAAGACTATCGCAATATTCAGGTGAACGGCAAGCCCTCCAACCGGGCGGTGGAGAAGAGCGGAGCATGGTCCACAGGCGAATTCGTGACCATGCTGGAAGACGTTCTTTCGCCGTACACACAGGCCGCCTTCCGCAAGAGCACGGATGAGACTCTTGGCGGACGTCCCGCCTACACTTATAACTTCCGCGTGCTTCAGGAAAACTCGAATTGGGACATCTACGCTCCAGATGGCTCAAAGGCCACACCGGCCTACACCGGAACAATATGGATCGACAAAGAGACGTTCAATATCATGCGCATCGAAGAGCAGACGGGGCCGATGCCGTCCGGCTTTCCTTTCGACAAAGCCGAATCCGTGGTCGAGTACAGCTTTGTGCGCATCGACACCAAGAACTATACTCTGCCGGTGCATAGTGAAGTGTTGACGTGCCAGCGCGGGAGTTCCGCGTGCACCAAGAACGAGATCAACTTCCAGAATTACCGGAAATTCACGGCGGATTCGACGATCATCTTCGATAAATAGAGACACTTCGGCTGTAGACCTGTTTTGAAAATCGGCAGGTCACAGACCTGCCCCACTGAGGGTGTCGCGGCGGCCGGGGCTCTCGGACTTATCGCCGTGCGTTACCGGCCGCCAATGATTTGAACCGTCTCTCGCGTGGGCCCACTAAACAGCTGGCTGGCCGTCCGATTGTCACGCTTCGAG
>Ga0182024_10002459_pt1 | contig 45807 bp, 41 predicted proteins | sample P32metaG_FD_120480 | JGI IMG/M metagenome (GOLD analysis project Ga0182024, IMG submission 120480) | Permafrost microbial communities from Stordalen Mire, Sweden - P3-2 metaG (Illumina Assembly) | ecosystem: Environmental > Terrestrial > Soil > Wetlands > Permafrost | place: Sweden: Stordalen... | reverse complement strand
TTCCCCAGGAGCGCGACTTCCCGAAGAATCGAATCCACACTACCACGCACCCCCCAGTCGAACCCGTCGAACAGGACATTTCTACTTGGCAGGGAATAGGACCCTTCTATTTGGCGTTGACAGGCTTCAGGGTCGGCCTTACCTGCCCGGCAGTTTCCGGACATATTCGGGACGTATCCACTAGTGAACGTTTACCCACAATCGCGCGTCATTTGGCAAGGAGGTTCGCGTGCCGCGATCATGCTCATGCGCTCTGTTCGTCTGGTGCTTCTGTGCCAACCTGCTGTCCGCTGCAGTGATTCGCGGCAGCGTAGTGGAAAACCAGACCGGGAGGCCGTTGGCTCGCGCGTCCGTTACGCTGCAGCCGGTGGCCGGCACACCTGGCGGGGCGCTGGCGGTGCGCACCAATAGTTACGGCGCCTTCGCGTTCGATTCGCTGGCCGGCGGTGCTTATGTGATCAAAGCTTCCAAGCGGGGTTTCATGCCGGCGGAATACGGACAGAAGCAGTGGAACTCGGCGGGAGTGCCGGTCTTCTTGACGAGTGAAGCCGCAACCTTCCTGACGATCCGGCTACCCCGCTACGGCGCGATCACCGGCACGATTGTCGATGAGAACGAGGTTGGCCTGCCGCAGCAGCGTGTACTGGCCTACCGCAGCACCCAGCCACCGCAAATTGCCGGCCAAGGCACGACCGATGACCGCGGCGTGTTTCGCGTCTCCGGGTTGGAGCCCGGCGCCTATCTGGTGCGAACTGCCGCCGGAGAAAACGATGGCGTCGAGTATCTGCCCACGTTTTCCAAAGAGACGTTGCGCGTCGACGAGGCGCAGGTGGTCCAGGTGTATATCGATGAGGAATCGAAATCCGAGAATGTGCGACCGGTCCAAGGCACGTTGTTCACGCTTACGGGAACGGCCAGAACGAATCCGCTGGGAATTCCGGTCACCGTAACGCTGATATCCGATATGGGCAGGCAGACCGTTCCGGGGCCCGATTTTCACTTCGAGTCGTTGCCGCCGGGGCCCTACGAATTGTATGCGGAAGCAGCCGAAAACAGGCGCCTCAACGCAACCTACCAGGCTGTATTCACACGATTGAATTTGAACGGCAACCAAAATTTGATGTTAGCCCTGCAACCGGTTCGGGAATCGCAGGTCGCTTTAGTGCCCGATCCGCCGGATACGCATGGCGTGCAACTGCTGGCCCGCCGCAAAGACCTGGCAGGAGTAGGGCCAGCGCAGATGGTACCAGTGCCAAACGACGGCATCCTGCTGGCTCCCGGCCGATGGGAGCTGTCGCTCATGCCACCCACAGGGTTTTATGTTTCCGCATTTTCCGGCCTGGGGTCTGAGCAGAACGGAAGAGGCCGTCCGGATGCGTGGAATGAGATCTCGTTCAATAATTTCACCCTAGTGAAGTTTTCGTTGTCGCCGGGGCCAGGAAGTTTGCATGGCACCGTAAAGGCCAATGGCGATTTGGTGGCGGGTGCGCCGGTTTACCTGGAAACTTACGATCCGGTCTCCAGACGCAGGATCACCGACCTGAGAACGGCACGGTCGGACTTGCGCGGCAGCTACCGCTTCGATGGGCTGGCCCCGGGGACATATCGAGTGCTGGCAACATTCGAATACCAGGCGCCGGATTCGACGGCTCTGGACCTCGCCAGGGCGCGTCAGGTGGAGGCTGAGGCGGCGAAGGATTTGCAGATGGACTTGGATTTGTACAGCATTCGATAGTCGAAGGCCTGTCAATGTGAGTCAAGGCCTGGCAAATCGTCGCTAGTAGTCAACCGAAGATCCGCCGTCACCGTGGCGCCCTCCTCCACGGTAACCGTCTTTCCGAGCCTCTCGACAGACTCGGCCGGCAGTCTCGCGGCCCCCATGTCCATTGCGACCAGGAAGTAATCCCCGCCAGGCAACCCTGCCATGGAGAACCGCCCGTTCTCGTCGGTCTGCGTCGTGAGGAACGGCCCTTGATTCTTACGAGTCGCCATTATGGTGACGGCCGGTCCCACAGGCCCCTCGGAATCGCTGACCACCCCGCTGATGGACGAAGTCCCGTAGGAGATTGCAATCTCCAGAGATGCCGTAGATGCTGAACTGAGATCGATGTCGCCGGCCACGTCGAGTCCATTGAAGCGGACTGACTTTACAAACAGCGGCGGAAGTAACGAGCCAACGTTCACGCGATAATGCGCTGGTTCCAGGCCTAAGAGTAGAAGACGGCCTTCCGCATCCACCATTGGGGAAGCCAGGTAGTTGAGCCCGTCGGTGGGAGTCAATGTGATCTGAGGCCAGGATGCCGGTGGTGCGCCATCTACCACCACCTTGCCACTCAGCTCGATACCTGGCTTCATCTCCACAACCACGCGCTCGAGATCTGCATTGCCAACCGTGACGATCTGGTACCCAACTAATGGAAGATGACCCTGGGTCTCGATCGGTCTCGCTTCCAGAATGTAGGTACCTGGCAAGACTTCTTCAAACGAGAATTCCCCCGCTATTACGCCCGTAGTTTTAGCCGATAAGCCGGGCGTTGTGCTGCCCTGGCGAGTCAGGGTCAGGACGTCAGGGGCACCCGCCTCGCCCGCAGCCGCGTTAACAACCTTACCCCTTATGCTGAAGACCGGAACCCTTTGAAGCCGAATTTCCAGGCCACGCACCTGCGCGCCCCTGCCGACTTCAACGGCAGTAGCCTGCGCGAGATCGGTCGCATCCGAATAGTATGTCGTGACATAAGTATCCTCATTAGTTCTGGCCGGCGGCGATTTGGCAGGCGAAGCCAGCCTCTGCGGAGCCGCGACGGACACTACGTAGCGCGCTGGACCCAGACCCCCGATCGCGAATGCTCCGTCTGCATCAGTTGTTGCCGTGGTGCCCGGCAACTCCATTCCCTGAAATTGACCAGGAATCGAGCGCATGCGGACGGTTACGGTCGCGCCGGGAAGAGGCTCCTTTTCGTCATCGAGAACCCTTCCGGCGATTATGCCTTGGGGCGCCATCTTAATAAGGATGTCGCCTGTTTTTTGGCCTGGCTTGATTGTTAGTACCGTACCGCGAGCGTTGGTGTAATACGCATTCAGGTACCCAGTACGCTCGGCGTTCAGCAAATAGCGGCCCGGTAAGACTTCGTCGAATGCGAAATTTCCCTGTAAGTCGGTCTCAGTCGCAAAGTTCGAGACTGGTGCGTCGATTGAAGAACCGCGGCCGGAGGAAACTGGATTGAGCCGCAGCGTGACCCGGCGCAGCGGTTCGCCGGCGGCGCTGATGACACTGCCCGAGACGGACACTTTCTCCGTGGAGAGCGGTGCCTGCCCCAGACAACACCCTGTAACGATCATTGCGAGCCACACGGACTTCATTACATTACTCTACTGTTGGTTTACCAAGTTGACTCTAGTATGCCAAGTTCCGCTCGACGCGATCCACTTTCGGCGTAGGGGGTCCGCCCCACCTTCAAAATTCTTGCGAACCAAGCGGGCCTGTGCGTCGTCCTGTTCTCTATGCGGATGTTGAAGCACGGCCCCCGCGTTAACCGCGATTTGCGCTGGTAACGCTGGCCCTGGGTCTCGGCGCCGCATGTCTATGTGATCTGGCCGCAGTCTTCACCTACGGAGTTTATAAGCAGCTGGAGCGGCACGCGACGAACCCCGCGGCCAATACCTTCGAGGGCACGCGGCGTGAAATCCTGCGCACGGCCCACGTCGTTACCAGACTGACCCATCCGCCGGCGTGGTCGAATTCAACCCGACGGCGAAACGCGGCGATCCCGATTACGGCTTGCTCTACAGTGGCAAGCGCGTGGACGTGTCGTTCCGCGATCTGATCGACAAAGCCCTGGGCAAGGCCATGCCCAGAGCCGATCTGCATATTAGCCGTAGCCGCGACGGCGAGTTCCTGACCCTCCCGGCAGGACGGCATGATCGATGCCCGGCGCCGGCACCGCGTCCGCGAAACGGGAAAAATTCACCGTTTAATCGGTATCCCCTCCCCGAAACATGGTCTGTTTCTTCAAATCCTCGGCGGCAAGTGCAACGCTTTCCGGCTTGCCCAGGTCGCGCCAGTAATCGCCGTCAGCGCGATAAGCCACAATCCTCTCTCCTTCGCCCGCCAGCCGCAGATAAGACTGGACAATGGAGAACGCTCCTTCTTCGCTCATCATCCTCAGGAGGCGTGGCAAGATCACATGAATTCCAGAGAACGCCACCTCGTGCAACTGCGGCGAGGGCCTCACCAGTTCAGTTTTCTGCTCTTTGACCAGCCGCCGCCCGCAAAGCCGCATTTGCTCGTCGAACAATAGATATCGGGAAGTCTGGCGCTGCTGCACTGCCAGTGTAGCCAGCGCCTTGTTCTGCGTGTGGAAGTCGAGCATTCGCCGCAGATCGATGGTGCTGATCACGTCAACATTGTGCAGGATGAACGGCGCCGCCGCCGGGCCCTCTTCGCGAAAGAACCACGCCGCTTTTTTCAAGCCGCCGCCGGTGTCCAGCAAGCTCTCCTCTTCGGATATCTCGATCCGCATTCCGAAGTTGTTCTTCTCGCGCAGATATGCAGTGACCATTCCGGCAAAATGGTGCACATTGACTATCACCTCACGCACTCCAAATTCCCGCAGGCGTGCGATAGTAATCTCCAGCAGCGTGCGTCCGGCCACCTCCACCAGCGCCTTGGGCCGATCATTGGTTAGCGGACGCAACCGCGTGCCCAGCCCGGCGGCCAGAATCATTGCTTTCATTTACCCGGCTTCTCCATTTCAACGTGCCGCACCAACACGTCCAGGCCCTGCCGACCGCGGAAATGCCGCGCCAGCGCCTCGGCCAGATACACCGAGCGGTGCTGGCCGCCGGTGCAGCCAAACCCCACCATCAAGCTGTTGAAGCCACGCTCCTGGTAGCTTTTCACGCTCGCTTCCACCATTGAGGTGGCGCTGGCCAGAAACTCGCGCACGCTTGCCTGCCCGCTCAGATAATCGATTACCGCCGCGTCTTTGCCGGTGAGAGCTTTGAAACGCTCTTCGCGGCCTGGATTCGGCAGCCCGCGGGCATCAAAAATGAAACCGCCGCCATGTCCGCTCTCGTCCTTCGGCGGGGCGCTCTGGTGAAATGAAAAGCTGAAAATCCTCAACACCAGGATGGCGCCCGGCGAAGCAGGCGCCGGAACAGATTGCACAATTTCTTGCTTCCCGGCCGCTTCCCCCGGGGTGATCAAGTGCTGCAGCTTCTCTGACGCGATCATGTGCTCAAACGCGCCCAGCAGCGTGGGCAGTGCGATGGGCAGCTTGACGTGCTCGAGCAGCCAGCGCAGGTTTTTCAGCGCGAAGGGTACACTCTGCAGGAAATGCGGCTTTCGCTCATAGAAGCCGCGGAACCCATACGCCCCCAACGCCTGCATAATGCGTACATAGACAAAAGCGTAGTAGTGGCGCATGAACCCTTCGTGCGTCAGCTCGACGAACGGCGCGAGAGTCGCGAAGTAGTGCTCCAGCAGATGCTGGCGCAGCGCGGGAGGCAGGTCGGCCTTGGCGTCAAAGAGCAGGGAAGCAATATCGTAGTGCAACGCGCCTTTGCGCCCACCCTGGTAGTCGATAAAGAATGGCTGGCCGTCGCGCAGCATCACGTTGCGCGACTGGAAATCGCGATAGAGAAAATAGTCGCGGCTGGCGGTCAGCAGAAACTTGGTCAGGCGGCCAAAATCATTTTCCAGCTCCTGCTCGTTGAAGGGAATTCCCGCCAGCTTGAGAAAGTAATACTTAAAGTAATTCAAGTCCCACGCAATCGACTGGGCGTCAAAGCTGGATCGCGGATAACAGACTTCGTAGTTCAGGTCCCGTGAAGCTTCGATCTGGAAGCGCGGCAGTCGCGCCACCACCTTACGGTAAGCCTCCACCACCTCGGGTGCGATGTTGTCTCCGACCCTGTTTTTCGAGAGAAATTGAAACAGCGTGACATCGCCCAGGTCTTCTTCCAGGTAAGCGCCCGCATCCAGCTCCGATCCGTAAATCTCCGGCACAGGCAGGCCACAGCTGCGGAAGTGCCGCGAGAATTCTAGGAAAGCGACGTTCTCCTCGCGCACGTCATACAGGATACCCACCGCGCTCAGATCCTGGTGGGCGAGCCGAAGGATATTGCGCCCTGACCCTCCCAGTTCGCCCTGCAAAGGCTGTACTCGCTCCACAGGAAGGCGAAAATGCCGCTCAAAAAGCTGTTTTAGAACATCCATGGTTTCTGTTCCCAATCGTCAGCGCCTTTCGTCTTGATGGTAATTAACCCACATCACCCTCCGGAACACAAAATTGCGCACGTGGAACTCCCCGGTCATCGCAGACTTCCCGGATACGGCGATCTGGGAAGAGTGTTCCGGCAGCGGGCTTAGATAGGTGCCGGCGGCACGAACGTGGTTGGTCGCTTTAGATCGGTTCTCCGTCGCTTAAGTCGAGCGGCGGAACCTCGGGATTCCATGCGAAAAGTCGATTGCCAATCTGCCGACCTCCGGTGCAACTCTAACCGAACTGGCCCTCGCACTGGGTCGGGCGTCCGTTAGCGCTGGCTCGGGCAAACTCCGTGCGCGGAGCGCCAGCCCCCGCCCCAGGCGGCACGGGCGGCAGCCCTCTATCTCGTGCGCTTGATTCGTTGGGAGGCTGTCCGCTTCCCCGCCAGATCCCTCTTCAGCTCTTGGACCAGTTGCCTGCGCTGTTCCGGATTCAGGCGCTGCACGGCCGCGGCTATTCGTTGGCGCTGCTCCGGAGTCAGGCGCTTCATCGCTTGGGCAAATTTTTTACTCTCTTCCGGAGTCAGCCCTTCGCTGCCCGTTGGAGCACGCTGAGGCTGAGGAGCGGCGCGGCGCGGGGGCGGATATTGCAGACCCCTGGCGGCGGCCAACGAGCTGCCCCCGACCGCCAAGGCGATTGCTGCGACCACAATCCCGATGAGGCGCATAGGCCGAAACATTGCAGATCATGAGCCACGTGAGCTCGGCATTCTTTTCAATCAGATAGAACAAAGTGAAGGATGACCGTTTTGACGGCGAGGAGCAATCGTCAAGTCTTTGACGCGTCGGCCGTTGTGCCACCCACAGGAGACCGAGTGGTTGTAGAATGTCTCGATACGGCTGCGGTCTACCGCGCAAACCAGGCATCGATAAGGAGCGAATATGTGTGATCAGGATCATTTTGAGAAGGACAAGCTGGAGTACGAGGCCCTCGGTTGGGTTACACGAAAGCAATTCGGCAAAATTTTGGCAGCAGGCGTGGCCATGATGCTGCCGCAAGTGGCGAACGCGGTGACAGTCACGGAATCAGACGTTAACGTGATGACGCCGGACGGCACTGCGGACTGCTACTTCGTGCATCCATCGACCGGCACAGCGCCGGGCATTCTGTTTTGGCCAGACATCTTCGGGCTGCGGCCGGCGCTCCGTACAATGGGCAAGCGGCTCGCCGAATCGGGCTATTCGGTGCTCGTAGTGAATCCGTTCTACCGCGTCAAGAAAGCCCCGACCGCGGACAAGGGTGCCGCCACCCCAATCCCCGATCTGTTGCCGCTCGCGCAAGGTCTGAACGAGACGACGCACATGACGGATGCGAAGGCATTCATCGGGTGGCTGGATCAGCAATCTTCGGTTGCCAAGAACCGGAAAATTGGCACGCAGGGGTATTGCATGGGCGGGCCGATGGCGTTTCGTACCGCCGCCGCTGTCCCCGACCGGGTCGGGGCCGTCGCCTCATTCCATGGCGGCAACGGGCTTGCGACGGACATGCCGAACAGCCCGCACCTGCAGGCCGCCAAGAGCCGGGCGCAGTTCTTAATTTGCATTGCCGACAATGACGATAAGGCGAAGCCGGATGAAAAGGACATTCTGAAGGAAACGTTCGCCAAGGCCAAGCTGTCCGCGGAAATCGAAGTGTACACGGGCTCCGCGCATGGATGGTGCCCTCCGGATTCGGGCGTGTACAACGAACCAGGGGCCGAGAAGGCATGGAGCCGCTTGCTGGCGCTGTACGGCAAAGCTCTGGCGTGAATGCCACGTGGCACCGGCATTCCTGCCGGTGTCCGGTTTTAGCGTGGTCTGTTCTTTCGTGCGGTTGTCTTCACGTTGCCTCTTGCGGCCGCGCGCGATGACCTCCGCTTCTCTTGCGCTTGGGATGTCACGAAGCGCCACGATGCGCTGAGCAGGTCGCGCAGTTGGTCGACCCGGATCCGGGATAATCTCACGAGCACCATCGGAGAATTCCGGTAATGATCCGTCAGATAATACGTTTCCGGCGCTTCCTCCAATAACCCAGCCCGCTGTTCGAAATCGATCCAAACGCCTAGCGAATTGGGCTCAGCCGATTTGTTGATGGCCATACACGCCAGAAGCTTGCCGCGCACCTTAAGGGCAGGCGATCCATACGCGGTGCTATCTTCCACATCCGGCAGCGCGAGGCCGATCTCACGGACGATCTCGAATGTGACGTTCGTTCGGGGCATACAGATTCACATTCTAGGCCAAATACCAGCCAATCGTTTACCCTGAGAGAACGCCTTATGTTCCGAAAAGTTCTGATCGCCAACCGCGGCGAAATTGCGGTGCGTGTGATCCGCACCCTGCGCGAGATGGGTATCGTCAGCGTGGCGGTATACTCCGACGCCGACCGCACTTCCCTGCACGTCCGCATGGCGGATGAAGCCGAGCACCTGGGCCAGTCGCCTTCCGCCGAAAGCTACCTGCGGATCGACCGCATTCTCGATGCGGCGCGCAAACACGGCGCGGAAGCTATTCATCCCGGCTACGGCTTTCTCAGTGAGAATGCCGACTTCGCCGCCGCTTGCGAAGATGCGGGGCTGGTGTTCATCGGGCCGTCCGCCACATCCATCCGCGCGCTTGGCTCCAAGACCGAGGCGCGCCGCCATGCCATGGCAGCGGGAACGGCGGTGGTTCCCGGCACGGAAGACGCCGTGACCTTGGAGGAAGCCCACGCGTTCGCCCGTGAGCACGGCTATCCTGTTTTGCTCAAGGCGGTGGCCGGCGGTGGGGGCAAGGGTATGCGCGGGGTGGAGCGCGAACAGGAACTCGATCCGGCTTTCCGCGAGGCTGCCAGCGAAGCCGAGCGCGCGTTTGGTAGTGCCGAGGTCTATGTCGAAAAGCTTATCCATCGGCCGCGCCATATCGAAATTCAGCTGCTGGGCGACCGCCACGGCAACATGGTTCACCTGGGAGAGCGCGAATGCTCCATACAGCGCCGGCATGAGAAGGTGGTGGAGGAATCGCCCTCGCCTCTGGTGGCGGCACACCCGGAGATGCGCCAGGCCATGGGTGAAGCCGCCATCCGCGCTGCCAAGGCCGCGGGCTATTACAACGCGGGCACGGTGGAGTTTTTGGTGGATCAGGACCGCCATTTCTACTTCCTCGAGGTGAACACGCGCCTGCAGGTGGAGCACCCGGTGACGGAACTGGTGACGGGGCTCGATCTGGTGAGGCTGCAATTGGAGATCGCCGCCGGGGCGCGCCTGCCGTTTTCGCAGGATGAAGTGACGTGGCGTGGGTCGGCCATCGAATGCCGGATTTATGCGGAAGATCCGTACAACGACTTCTTACCGTTTCCCGGTAAGCTCACGCGCCTGCGCCGCCCGATGGGTCCGGGGATCCGTCTGGACGCGTGTGTGTATCCAGGGTGGACCGTGCCCCTGGAATACGATCCGCTGTTGGCCAAGCTGGTGGTGTGGAGCGGCGGGCGCGACGAATCCATAGCCCGCATGATCCGCGCGCTCGGCGAGTATGACGTGGGGGGCATCCGGACCAACATCAGTTTCTTCCGCCAGATTTTTGAAGCTGCGGAGTTCCGCGCGGGCCTGCTGCATACCGGGTTCATCGATGAATTCCTGGCCGGGCATGAGCGGCCCTCTGCGCCGCCCGATTTAGCCGCGGTAGCCGCGTTGACCGCCGCTCTCGATCATATGTCGCGCGCGGCCCGGCAGCCACAAGCGGCCGCGAACGGGACAAGCCCCTGGTTGGCAGCCGGCCGCCAGGAGATGATGCGGTGAAACTCAACCTGGTGATCGACGGTTCCGAGGCGGAAATGGAGATTGTTTCGCCGGCGCCTGCCTGCCGCTTTCGTTTCGACGGCAAGGAGCGCGGTGCCGACGTGGAGATTCCGGAGCCGGGCATTTACTCGGTGCTGCTCGACGGCCGCAGTTACGATGCCAGCGTGGAGCGCACGGAACGCGCTTTGATCGTAACGGTGGATGGCTACCGTTTCGAAATCGAGGTTCGCGATCCGCGCCGCTGGTCTCGCGGGTCCAGCCGGGAAGGTGGCGAGGGCCGCGAAACGCTGATCGCGCCCATGCCTGGGAAGGTGGTGCGGGTTCTGGTGGCTCCCGGCGATGCGGTCGGTCCGGGGCAGGGTATTGTCGTGGTGGAAGCCATGAAGATGCAAAACGAGATTAAGAGTTCGCGGTCGGGGCGGGTGCTCGCGATCCAGGCGAAGGAAGGGGCGACTGTGGCGGCCGGCGAGGCGTTGGCTACTATCGGGTAAGGTGTCCTCTCCCGCGCAATGGGCGTTTCCCGTCAACTTGACGCCGACCAGCCCAACTGTCGGATGGCCCGTGATCCAACAACAATCGTAAAAAGTCGCCCTGCCTAGATGAACTCGTTGTAAAAGTTCGCCGCTTCGTCGAGGGCCCGCACCTCTGATTCGTCATCGTCTATCTTCTTTAATCTCATCCACGCGCTACCAGCGTTAACGTTTGAGACGATATCGACGATCCGCCCAGACCGCCTGTTTGGTGGATCTCCTTCGAGCTGGTACTCAACAACGCTATCGTAATGGCCGCTATTGAGGTCACCGACTATCGTGGCCCGGAGCAAACCAGCATCACCCTCCACAATCGCGGAATACGATCGCCATTGTCCGTATGGCATTTTGCTACTGTCAAATGCTTGCCCATTGATGCTGATGCTGGACCAGTCCTGGCGAATAAATTCACGAATTAGTCGTACTTGGCCCGAGGGGCTCTTGTAGAAGCCTACCCATTGTCCTTCAACATAAGAGGAGGCCAATATGAACCGCTTGATTCGTTTGATCTTTGTGAAGGAGAGTTCGACGAGCTTAGCAAGAGCTTCAAACAAGCCCGTACCCGTGAGCGCGCCGACTAGAATGCCTGTTATTGGGTGTTGTTCGATCTCGTGAAATTGTGGGATATAGGCGAATGCAGCGGCCATGAATATGATCGTCACGGCGAAGACGTACTTCGCGAGTTTTTGCTCTGCGTTCAAGGTCTGCCATACCTATGATCGCAGTTATACTCCGAGCACGCGTCGAGGGCGCTTTCGCGGATCGTTCCGATGCGTTTGCTACGCTACCGAGGTTCGTGTGGCGCTAACGCGCCGTGTCGTGCGGTGCGGCAGGCGGTCGTAGTGTCGGCGGGCCGACGCCACTACACGCTCGATTTCCTCGCGCTGGAATGGATGAGGCAGCACATCGTAGCCGCCGCAATTCAGGACCTCGGACCAAAGCTGTTCGTCGGCTGTCCGGCAGGTGACGATCAACTGCGGTTGGGGATCGCGGCGACGCAAGTTATCGAGCACCTGTTTCCAACTCCATTCGCCCGTTTCACAACTGGCGATGACTACGTGGACCGGATGCTGGTCGATACACTCCAGGGCTTCGCTGCGGTCGCGGGCTTCTAGCAGGAGCCATCCAGCATCGCGAAATACTTCGCGGAGTAGTAGCCGGCCCTTTTCATGCTCGCCTACCAGAAGAGCGCAGAGAGAGAATTCGCTATTTGGTTTCATTACTTGTATAGGGCTCCTTCTGCGGGCTGGCGCTCGCCCAAAGATTAGCGGTTCTGTGATGTACCGCACAACAAGGAAAGTGCATGTTAACAACCAGGTGCTCTCCTATAAGCACTTTGGTTACCATAACCAAGGTTGATCCCGCACTTTTTCCCGGAACGTAGTTTGGTCCGATTGTATTTGCAAGCGAAGAAGCGGAGATTTAGAATCCAAGCGGGAGGTGAGAATGGCCGTGGAAGAGGTCCCTCGCGGAAGCGAGACAATCCTGCTGGTGGAACCAGACCCCGAAACACGCAAGCTCGCGGCATTCATGCTTGCCAAGCAAGGATATACGGTCCTCGAAGCGCGCAATGCCGCCGAAGCCTTTCAGCATTACCAGGAGCGGGGATGGGAAGTGGATCTCTTGCTTACCGAGTTGATGTCCGAAGTGAATGGCCCGGAACTGGCACGGGTGCTGGAAGCCAAGGATCCCCGCCTGCGCGTGGTCTATATTTCCGACACCGACAATCGACAGTTGATGCGCCGGACCGCGGCTCGGACGAAAGTAGTGCTCGTGCGGCGGCCGTTTACCATGCGTCTATTAGCCGACAAGGTCCGTCAAGTGCTCGGCGGCCAGCAGCGGCGGCGGGCAGTTGCTGCGGGAGCCTAGTCCCGGAACTCTACGCAGCGCGCGAACCGAACTGCAGAATTTTCGCGTAGCTGTGCTAAAACTTCCTCCGACAGCGGCTCGTCTGTAGTAACCAGCGCTAAGGCTTCGAGCGGCTCCCCTGGGCGCAACGGTGCTTCCCTGCGGCCCAGGGAGAAATTGGCGATATTCACGCGATTCCGCCCCAAGACCGTTCCTACGTGGCCGATCACACCGGGCACGTCCTGGTTCTTCATAAAAGTGAGGTGACCGGCGAGCGCCGCATCGCACTGGATTCCATCCGCCTGTATGAGGCGCGGTTTCTCGAAAACCATGGCGCCTTCCACCGAGGTGATCCCCTTGTCGGTCTCCACCTCCAGACGGATGCTATCGCCATGGCCCGACCGCTGCTCATGGCGCTCCGCTACATTCCAGCCGCGCTGTTCTGCGATCTGCACGGCGTTCACCAGGTTGGCGCGTTGCGAAGTGGAGCGCGCCAGCACGCCCGCCAGTCCCGCGCTGCGCAACAGATTCGTGTTGCTGTCGGCGAGCTTGCCGAAATAGACCAGCCGCACGATGGAGGGGTTCCCGGCCGCGAGGTTCGCCGCCAGGTTGCCCAATCGCTCGGCCAGCGCCACGTACGGTCCCAGGGCGCGGTACTGCTCGCGAGTCATGCTGGGCATATTGACGGCATTGATGGCGACACCGCTCTTCAGGTATTCCACCACCTGCTCGGCAATGCGCACGCCCACAATCTCCTGCGCTTCTTCGGTCGAGCCCCCGATGTGCGGCGTAGCCACTACACCTTCGCCGCTGAACAGCGGGAAGCCGGGCGGCGGCGGTTCGGTTTGGTACACATCGAGCGCCACCCCGGCAACCTTCCCCGAAGCCACGGCTTCCTGGAGCGCGGTTTCATCCACTAGCTCGCCGCGTGCGCAGTTGACGATCCGCACCCCTTTCTTCATCTGGTGGAAGGCGTCATGCGACAACATGCCCTGGGTTTCCGGCGTGGCCGCCACATGCAGGGTGATGTAATCGCTCTGGGCATAGAGCTGCGGCAGCTCCACCAGCTCCGCGCCGATGTCGTGCGCCAGTTTGGCGGTCACATAGGGATCGTGCGCCAGGATGTGCATTTCGAAAGCGCGCGCGCGCTTCACCACCTCGCGGCCGATGCTGCCGAGGCCGACCACGCCCAGCGTCTTGCCGCGCAGTTCGTTGCCCATGAACTTCTTTTTTTCCCACTTGCCGGAGCGCGTGGAATGGTCGGCTTGGGAGATGTGGCGGGCCATGGCCAGCATCATCGCGAAAGTATGCTCGGCCACGGAAACGGCATTGCCGCCGGGGGTGTTCATCACTAGCACGCCGGCTTCAGTCGCGGCGTCCAGATCCACATTGTCGACGCCCACTCCGGCGCGCCCGATCACGCGCAGTTTAGGCGCCTGGTCGAGCACCGCTTTGTTAACCTGGACGGCGCTGCGTACCAACAGCGCATCGGCGTCAGCCAGGTGTTTGGCATATTCTTTGGGATTGGAAACGATGGTCTTCCATCCGGGCTGGGATTGAAACAACTCGATCCCGGCCGGCGCGAGAGGCTCGGCAATCAAGATATTCATAGATGTTCGGAGCGGTCAGGCACTGACCGGCTGCTTCACCGCGGCTTGTTCGTAAATCTCCTCGACCGCGGCCACCCCGGTGCCGTACTTCACTGGGAAGCCGTTCGCATTCAGAATGATTTCCAACTCAGCGATGACGGCAAACAGGTCCGCGAAATCGAAGTAACCGAGATGCGCGATGCGGAAGATCTGCCCCTTCATGGAGCCCTGGCCGTTAGCGATGATGGCGCCAAACCGGCTGCGGAATTCCTTGACGATCACACCGGAGTCCATGCCGGCCGGCGCCTTGAGCGCGGTAGCCGAAGAGGCCGGCGCATCGGGCGCAAACAGCTCCAGCCCCATGCGGACCGCCGCCGCGCGCGTGGCGTGCGCCAGCATCTGTGCGTTTTCGATCAGTTTGGGCATGCCGAGCTGCTTGATATACCGCAAGGCTTCCGCCAAAGCCAGAATCAGCGAAGTGGCCGGGGTCCAGCTCGATTCGCCGGCATCGCCGCTCTTCTTCTCTTTCTTCAAATTGAAATAGTAGTGCGGCAGGGTGGCGCTATCGGCGAATTTCCAAGCCTTGGGGCTGATGGAGAGGAACGCCAATCCCGGCGGGATCATGAACGCCTTTTGCGAGCCGCCGATCAATACGTCGAGGCCCCAGCCATCGATATCCAGCGGCATGGTGCCGAGCCCGGTGATCGCATCCACCACGAAAATGGCATCGGTTTTGGCGACCGCTCGAGCCATGGCACGCACGTCGTGCGCCGCGCCCGTGGAGGTTTCCGAGGCTTGTACGAAAACGCCCTTGGTGGCCGGCTCCTTGGCCAGTGCGGCTTCCACTTCGGAGGACGCCACCGACTTTCCGTACGGGACGGTGAGCACGTTGGCGTCGAGCCCGTAGGCCTTGGCGATCTCGGCCCAGCGCTCGCCGAATTTCCCAGCCGAACAGACGATGACTTTATCGCCTTTCGAAAACAGGTTGGAAACGGAGGCATCCATCGCCCCCGTACCCGAAGCTGCAAACATCAAAAGGTCGTGCGAGGTTCCCAGGACTTCCTTGAGGTCGGTAAGACAAGAGCGGTACGCCTTACGGAAATCTTCCGTACGGTGATGAATATCCGACGCCATCATGGCATGCAAGGCCGGCGGATATAGAGGCGTGGGGCCCGGTGTTAATAAACGTTGCTTTCGAATATGCATGATGCGGTTTAGTACTCTAGAATAACAGACGTTATGGCCTTAATCGATCAGGTGCAGCAGGACATGGTAGCGGCCATGAAGAGCCGCGATGAAGCCCGCCTCAGCGCGCTTCGCATGATCAAAGCCGCTTTGATGAAGCTGAAAGTGGATTCGCCCAGGCCCATCGACGAAGCAGCCGAGATGCAGTTGCTGAAGATGCTCATCAAGCAGCGCACCGAGGCCGCGGACATGTTCCGCAAAGGCGGCCGCGAGGAGCAGGCCACCAAGGAAGAGACCGAGCGGGCGCTGATCGAAACGTATCTGCCCGCCGGCGCCAGCGACGCGGAAATCGAAGCGGCCCTGGCCGCCGCCCTGACGGAAACGGGTGTAACCTCGGTTAAGCAGATGGGCGTGGTGATGAAAGCCGTGCAGGCGAAGTTGGCGGGGAAGACGGTGGATGGAAAGGCGCTCAGCGAAAAAGTTAGGGGCAGGCTTAGTTGACTGGCGCGGGCCGCCGTGTACATCCGCGCGAGTGCTAAACCCACAGTGGTAGCTTCGTCTCTAAGAAAGCGCGCAAGTCACGAACTTTCCAGTAAGGGTAGACATCCCACTTCCCTCTTTTTTGTCCAGCACTACCAGTACAAATTGCGCTAATGGACTCCAGAAAAGTAGTTTCAGATGAAACGCTCCGGTGTATACTCGACAGGTCCAAGTAACCGAAATTGAAATCTTGGTTCAAATAAGAAAGGGCCCCATATGAAACCCATTCGACTTGCTTTCCAAGGCCTGTCAGTGCTGCTTGCGCTTACATGGACCGTACCGCAGGCGCTAGCCTGTAAGGCAACTGGTTTTGTCCGAGACAATATCAACCTAACCGCGGCATTGATCGACCCCAAGGGAATCGTAACTGGGGATGTCAATGGTACGGGCTGCAATATAGTTGTCTATTATGGTCCGGGCGCCAACGGACTGGTTAACGGCGCGAGGATCCATAGCGCCAACTACTACGGGGTTGTGAACAATGGGGCGAACGTTACGATCCAGGGTTCAACGATCTACGACATCGGCGACACGCCTTTCGATGGCGATCAGCATGGGGTCGCCATTTACTTCGCCTACGAGAGCAAAGCTCAGGGAAATATCTTTGCCAACGTCATTTCGAATTACCAGAAAGGTGGAATCGTAGTGAGCGGACCGCTAGCCAAGGCGAACGTCCAAAACAATACCGTGATCGGCCAAGGTCCAGTAAACTACATTGCGCAGAACGGGATTGAACTCGGCTATGGCGCGCAGGGCAGTATTTTGAACAACATCGTGACTGGAAATTCCTACACAGGCGCGAACGAAGCATCGAGCGGTGGAATTATTCTGGTCGGGGGCGCCTGTTACGGCGGGGATACTGAGACAGGGGTCACCGTCGAGGACAATATCGGCACAGGCAATGACGTTGGCGTTTGGTTTTCCAATTTGGATATAAATTGCGATCCGGTCTTAACCCCGACACGCGATCAGGCGATCAACAATACGCTCCGCAATAATGCCGTGAACAATACGACCGGCTATGGCACCGCGGGCTACCAGGCAGGCATCTCAGATCAGGGCGATGGGGATACGATCGAGGGAAACAGCATCTGCGGGATTGGGTATACGCCGGTAACGCCGCCGCCGTATCTGTATGCCATTGATGTTACCGACACTAATCACCCGATCGTTAAGAACAACACAACCTGCAGTGCGTCAGGTCCCCTAACGGACGCCGTGACTCCCGCAGCGTCTGTCTCTCGCGGACAGACTCGTCCAGTGGTCATCCAATAGCAACCGGGTGGCAATCGATGATAGTTTACGGTTCTTGACGATGAAGTAGCGGACGGATCTTGCGCCATCCTCGGCACCAGGAAGGGCCCAAACCGTCACTTGGTCACGACGCTCAGCCGTAGAGTCTGCGCCCTTCACATACCACGCCTTTGGAAAGATTCGACCGGCTCGCTGCAAGTTGAAAGTGGTTCGATCTGACGGGAACCGGTGTGTGTGACCCCGGTTAAACTAATGGCGGGGGGTGAGGCGACTGCTCTTAAACGCGGTTGGCGGCCAGTACGTCATTAGTTAGGGAGCAACACCAAGAAGCTGGCTGTACTGGCAGCAATACTGATCGCAGGGGCAAGCGCGCAAACCATAACCGATCCGCCACCGCTGGTTCGCGTCATCCGCACACAGGGAGTGGACGCCCAGACATCGCAGAACTACGGCTCTGTGGGAGCGGCTGTTTCGGTGATCGGAATGACCACTCTCACGGGTTCGGCGGAAACCTGGTACCTTGAGGCCGAGGACTCTTTTGCCGCAATGGAGCAGGTAGATCAGGCGTTGCCGCGCCTGAACGGGCCACAGGCGCCGTCACGAAGCTGGATCGCGATATACCGTCAAGACTTGAGCTATCGGCCCCGTGAGGCGGTTGCGAATCTCCCGAAGGCGCGCTACTTTCAGATTTCGCTGTATCGGATCCAGGCTGGCGCAGAGGGTGAACTAGCCGACATGCTGAAGGCGCGGAAGGCCACCTTGGACAGCGTCAACATGGATCGGCCCGACCTCACATACCAGGTCATCTCGGGCGCCACTTCTGGAACGTACCTTCGGTTGCTACCCTTGCCAACGCTCAAAACTTTTGATGATGGTCTGGCCACGATAGCGCCAACGGCGCGGCCCGCGGCCAAGGAGGTAAGCAAGATTGACGCTGGAGGCGACATCAACCGGGAAAGCCTGTTGCTGCGGGTGGAGCCGAACCTCAGCCACGTCTCCGACGATTTCGCTGGTGCGGACCGGCCATTTTGGAAGCCGCAAGGAAACTGAGTAGGGGATTGGTGGCTTTGGTAGGCCCGGCTGGACTCGAACCAGCGACCACCTGCTTAGAAGGCAGGTGCTCTATCCACCTGAGCTACGGGCCCGACACTAAACGAGTGTAGCGCAGGCTCCGAACCGGCGGCGCATGATTGCTTCGGCCTGAGGGATCTAAAAACTCGCTTGCAGGCGGGCACTGGCGCTTCGCGGGGCCGCCAGCGCCGTGCCCGAGAACAGGCCCGCAAAGTCGATGACATTCAACTGATTCGTCAGGTTCCGTATGTCCACCTGGAATAGAACCTTCGCGTGATCGTTCTGAATCAGCGTGACGCCGGCCGATGCATTCACCGTGAAGCCCGGCCGCGCCCGGCCGTCGGAAAAATTCACGCGGTTGAGAATGTTCTGGCCGTACTCGGCAGCAGCCTGCTGGTAGGTGCCATCGAAGTCGACGGGCAAACCGCTGTCGTAAGTACCTCCGACGGCAGCCCAGATTCGCGAAGTAACCTGGTAACGAAACCGCGCGCGGACGGTGTTGCGCTGGTCCTGGGAGACCGGGAATACGCCGCTCGAGGCGCTAATGGCTTGGGCCGCATCCTGGCCGAGGAACAGCCCGCCGGTCACCGGGAAGTATCCGTCGCCGCGCGCATTCGAATAGCTGATGTAACCCGAGAAGGGGCCCCAGCGTGGGATCTCGAGCTTCACTTCGGCTCCATAGATTACGGCCCGCGAAAACGCAATCGGAAAGCTCACGCCGGTATTGAGCAGCAGATCGTCGTCGGCATAGTTGCTTACGTCCCGGTGATAGAGATTCCCATCGATGCGCAGTTTCCCAAAGACCGACTTGGCGAAGCCCGCTTCGTAGAAATTGCCGCGCGATGGCTGCACCGGCAGCCGCAACACCTGATCGCTCAGACTGAGGACCTGCGCGGAACTCGAAACCAAAAGGTTTTCAAATGCTGGAGTCTGAAAAACCCTGTCGTAGGACGCTCGAAACACGATATCGGGGGCGGTCCAGTGGTAGGCGATTCCGGCTCGCGGGCTCCAGGCCGTTTCATCCACCAGAAGTTTGTAGTGGTCCAAGCGTAGTCCGCCGCTGAAGGTCCAGTTCTTCAGCCTCACCTGGTCCTGCGCGAAAACCGACTGCTCGCGATCCTGCGCGCGGCCCAGAAAGTTGAAGGCCAGCGGCGTGTTCGGATCGAAGAGTGCCGGATCGGTGATTTGATAATTCAAAGCTTCGCGCAGGGAAGCAAAATCGCCCTCCGCGCCGAACTTGAACTCGTTAACACCCTCGTGCACGGATACGGCGCCCTTAGTGTAGCCTTCGCGATAGCTGCGATCCTGGCCGGCGATCATGGGCGTGGAGAGCGGATTCGACCATAAACTAGCGGTGATGTCGCGTGCCATCGCACCCAGGTTGCCGACCACACTTGACGAAAAGATGTGCTGATAGGAAAGCTGGAGGGCAGTTTCGTAGCTGTTGCGGTCCTGCCGCTGGCCGGCCGCTTCCTGGACGATTTCATTGGGGACCAGAAATTTCGATTGCTCCCGGCGAAAAATCACGCTGATACGGTCGTGCGCGCCCAGATCGCGCTCGAAGTGCCCCATCCAGTCGCCGGTCGTCCCATGGTTGGTGAAGTTCTGCGTAACGGGTGGATCGAGGAACCGGTCGGTGGTGGCGCTGGCCATGCTCAGAGTAAGCGTGGTGGATTTCCAGCCATACTGGCCCTCAACGTAGCCGCTGGCGGTATCGAAACTTCCGCCCGAAGCCACGGCTTTGCCGTGAAATCCTTGCCTAGGGTCCCGGGCCGTTTCGACTTCGATGACGCCGCCCAGCTTTCTGCCGTACTCCGCCGGATAACCCGCGGTCATCACACTCATCTCTTGCACGTCGTCCACATCGAAATCCGCAGCGTAGGCGGCCGACCGGTTGTCGGTCAAAGGAATGCCGTCCACGACGTATTGCACCTGGTATTCCGATTCCCGCGGGTGCAGTATCCCGTTAGCTTCGTAAACCCATCCTGGCTGGGTTACCACCAGGTCCGACAGGGAGCGGCCCGGCTGACCCGTCAATCGGTCCTCAATCGCGTCGCCGCCGATCCGGTTCACGGTATCGGTCCGATGCGGATCGATCAGCGTCTCGCTATTGGTGACGGTTACCGCTGTTTTCACGGGCGCAACTCCCAGGACCACCTTGAATTCGAGCGGGCTTGCGGAGCGGATTTCGACCAGTTCCGAAGCTGGCGCAAAGCCTGGCTGGCTCACGGCGACGCGGTACAGCCCGAAGGGCAATCGTCTGGCGCTGACGTGCCCCTCCGCGTCGGCCTCGAAGTTCCGCCGGTATTGGTTCACTTGGCTGGTAAGTTCCACCGAGGCGGGAACAGGAAGGCCGGCTGAATCGGTGACCGTGATCCGTAACTCGCCGCTGTTCACCTGGCTAAAAAGGGTGACAGCGAAGGAGAAAGCGGCAAGGCGGGAATGTAAAGGCATGCGGTGTCTACATCAATATTCCTCTTTGAGGGCAGTTGTTCAGCATTTTTTTGGAGAAAGGGGTGAACAAAATCGCAGCTGGAGGAATATTTGGATAGGGAAGGAGAGCTACACTCGAAGGATTCGCGGTGCTATGCCGGTGTCGTCAGAATCCAACTTCCTGGTGAGCCTTGCCGAAACGGTACAGACGGACCGTTGCGCCCAGCCGGCGTCCCTGGCCGAAGAAGTAGTTGGTCTATTCGACCAGTTTCGCGATCCTCTGCTCCGTTACCTGCTGGCTTTAGGCTTGGCGACGGAAGATGGCGAGGAAGTGATTCAGGAAGTATTTCTGGGCCTGTTTCAACACCTGCAGCGCGGTAAACCTCGCACCAACTTGCGCGGCTGGCTTTTCCGCGTCGCTCACAATTTGGGCTTGAAGCGGCGCTACAGCATGCGCCGGGACATGCAATCCGAGGTGTTGGATCTGTTCGCGGATCCAGCGCCCAATCCCGAGGATCGAATGGCCAACAGCCAGCAGCACCAGCGTTTGCTCGCGGTGTTGCGCGTCTTGCCGGAACAGGACCGGCGGTGTCTTTCTTTGCGGGCCGAAGGGTTGCGCTACCGGGAAATCGCCCGCGTTCTGGACATATCCCTGGGCGCCGTCTCGCTTTCGCTGGGGCGCTCATTAGTGCGGATTGCCCGCGCCATCGGACGGTAAAAGTTATGCGGTACGAAGACTCTCACATATCGGATCAGGAACTGCTCCTCGCCGCCGACGGCGAAATCTCCCCGAAACGCGAGGGACAAGTGGAAGCGCATCTCGCCACGTGTTGGGTATGCCGCGCGCGCCAGCAAGAGATCGTGGGCGCCCTGGCAGAGTTTGTGCGGGTTCACCAGCAGAATCTCGGCGCGTCGATTCCGCCGGCCGCGGGGCCTCGGTCCCTGCTCGAAGCGCAGTTGGCCGAGCTAGCCGTGGCTCGCCGGAACCCATGGACGCGGCATTTCGACGGTATCCTTTGGCAACGCCCCTTAGTGCGTATCGCGGCGGTTTGCGCGGTAGCGGCCCTCGCCATTTTCGCCGGTCGGCGCCTCTCGAACCACGAACCGGGACAGTTGTCGCACGTGGTGCCGATCTCGGTTCCGAAAGCTAGTATTACTCCTGGTGCTGCGATCCTCGTGGATCGAGACGGAGTTTGCGCGGCGACACTGGCTAAGAATAGGCCGGTACCGATTCCGCTTCAACGCAAGGTATTCGAGGAGTACGGAATCGCGGGGGCGGAGGCACGAGCATATGAGGTGGACTACCTGATTACGCCCGCACTGGGAGGCGCCGACGACATTCACAATCTATGGCCGCAGTCCTATTCAGCTACGGTGTGGAATGCCCAGGTTAAGGATGCGCTGGAGGACCGGCTGCGCGACCTGGTCTGCGAGGGAAAGCTGGATCTCGCTACGGCGCAACGTGACATCTCCGGAAACTGGATCGCCGCGTATAAGCGATACTTCAACACGGACCGGCCCGTGGAAATGCCTCGGTAAGACCGTGCCGTCTTAGAACCACCGGCTCATGATCACTTTCTGCTCTGTATAAAACGCAACCGCGTCCTTCCCGTGCGCGTGTAAGTCGCCGAAGAAAGAATTCTTCCAGCCCGCAAACGGGAAGAATGCCATGGGGGCCGCGACTCCCACGTTGATCCCCACCATGCCTACTTCGATGCGCGAAGAGTATTCGCGCGCGGATTTGCCGTTGCCGGTGAAGATGGAGGTTGCGTTGCCGAAGGGCGAACCGTTCACTAACTGGATCGCCTCGTCGAGAGTCTTGACTCGAATCACTGAGAGTACCGGCCCGAAAATCTCTTCGCGCGCGATGGTCATCTCGGGGGTCACGCGGTCGAAGATGGTCGGCCCCAGGAAGAAGCCGCCGTTAGCGGCGCGGAATTCGCGGCCATCGCAGACCGGCTCGGCTCCCTCCGCCACTCCCTTTTCGATGTAGCCGGCAACTTTGCGGCAATGGTCGGAGGTTACCAGTGGCCCCATTTCCACGCCCGATTTAGTGCCGTCGCCAACGGCTAGCGCCTTGGTGCGCTTCACCAACAGGTCCAGCAGCGGGCCGGCGGCGTCACCCACAGGAACCAGCACACTGCCCGCCAGACAGCGCTCGCCGGCGGCGCCGAACGCCGAGCCGATGATCGCCTCCACCGTCTTGGCCATGTCGGCATCGGGCATCACCACTAGGTGATTCTTCGCTCCGCCCAGCGCCTGGACGCGCTTGCCCTCGGCGGCCGCGGTGGTGTAAATGTACTTGGCCACCGGCGTGGAGCCGACGAACGAGACGGCCCGCACCAGGGGATGGTGCAGCAATCCATCCACCGCGCCCTTGGCGCCATGCACCAGGTTGAGCACGCCCGGCGGCAGGCCGGCGTCGTGCAGCAGTTCAATGGCGCGTGTAGGCGTGAGCGGAACTTTTTCCGAAGGCTTCAGCACGAACGCGTTGCCGCACGCGATGGCGAACGGGTACATCCACATGGGCACCATAGCCGGGAAATTGAACGGCGTAATGCCGGCGCAAACACCGATGGGCTGGCGGATGGTCTTGCAATCGATCTCGCGCGCCACGTCGTTGAGCGAATCGCCCATCATCAGGCTGGGCATACCGCACGCCACTTCCACCATCTGGATGCCCCGCCGCGTTTCGGCCCGGGCGTCTTCGATGGTCTTGCCGTTCTCACGCGTCAGCGTGGCGGCCACGTCCTCTACGTGCTTTTCGAGCAGCGTTTTGTAGCGATACAGCACTTGGACACGGTCTACGACCGGCACGTCGCGCCACTTCAGGAAGGCTGCATGCGCGGTGCGAACGGCACGGTCGATATCCGATTCATCGGCGAACGGCACTTCGGCAATGGCTGCGCCAGTGGCCGGATTGGTCACTGTGCCCAGCGTGCGCCCCTGCGGCTTCTCCCAGGCGCCATCGATATAAAACGAAACCGTCCCGACTGTGGAATCAGCGGCGATCATGCTACTCCTCCTGGCTGCTGGCGATACTGTGGCGCAGGCACTCCTGCCTGCCGGGTCGAGACTCGCCTCGACCAGTCTTCAGTGGGTCTACCAAGCGCCGGCATGAGTGCCGGCGCAGCAGCCTGAGAGGCTGCGCCACCATCGCTTCGACGAAACTCTATCACAGACTCAAACCCAGGGTACCTTTTTACTTGGCCGCCAGAGCGCTGCACGTTGCCAGGCTGCGATCCAGGAGGGCCAGGAACTGGTCCACATCCGTGCGCCCGATGTTCATGGGCGGCGAGAGACGTAAAACGTTCCCGTACATCCCACCCTTGCCGAGAAGCAACCGGTTCTGGCGCGCGGCCTCCATGGCCATTGCGGTTTCCGCCACCGCCGGAGCTTTCGTCTTGCGGTCCTGCACCAGTTCGATGGCCTGCAGCAGTCCCATGCCGCGCACGTCGCCGATTAGCTCGTGCTTCGTTTTGAGATCCTCCAGGCCTGCGCGCAAGTAGGCGCCCGTGCTGGCGCAGTTTTCGAGCAGGTTCTGCTCTTCGATGAAATCGATTACGGCCTTGGCCGCGGTGGCGGTTACCGGGTTGCCGCCGAATGTGGAGATGGTCAGCTTGGTAACCGAATCCGCCACCTCTGGCTTGGCCACCGTGAGGCCGATGGGAGCGCCGTTGGCCAGCCCTTTGGCCGCGGTCATGATGTCGGGCGTGACGCCATATTGCTCAATCCCAAACCATTTTCCGCCGGTGCGCCCCCATCCGGTTTGGACCTCGTCGCTGATGAAGAGGCCGCCGTGATTGCGAATGATGCGCTCTACGATCTGGAAGTATTCTTTCGGCGGCGTGATGAATCCGCCGACGCCCTGGATCGGTTCGGCGATGAATCCGGCGATAGCGCCGCCGGTTGTGGCGCGGATCAGTTCTTCCACATCCTGCGCGCACTTCACTTCGCACGAGGGATAAGTCAGGCCGAAGGGGCACCGGTAGCAGTAGGCATTGTGAGCATGCACGATACCGGCCTGCGGAGGCCCCAGCCGCCACGCGCCCTGGCCCGTGAGAGTCATCGCCATGGCCGAGCGGCCGTGATACGAATGGCGCAGCGCCACGATTTCGGTATTGCCGGTGTAGCAGCGCGCGGCCAGGACGGCGGTTTCGTTGGCTTCCGTGCCACTGTTGGTGAAGAACGATTTCGTCAGTTGCCCGCCCGGCGTGAGCGAGGCGATCTTCTTGGCCAGCGCCGCCTGCGGCTCGTTGGCGAAGACTGTGGAAACATGTTGGAGCGTATCGAGCTGTTTGTGAACCTTGGCGTTCACTGCGTCGTTACAGTGGCCCACGCTCACGGTCACGATTCCGCCGAAAAAATCCAGGTATTGGTTGCCGTCCGCATCCCATACATACTGGTCTTTCGCGCGCGCGATGACCAGCGGATCCTGAAAGTAGTGGAAGACCGCGGGGAACAAAAATTCCCGATTCGCCAGAATGATTTCGTCTTTGGTCATGAGCATTGGCCTCGTGTACAATGCGGATTCATGAAACCAGGATTACACCTGTGCGGCCTGATCGCAATTGCTCTTTTTGCCGGCACACAGGCGGCTGCCGAGGACCGCTGCGCCGGAGCCCGCGACCTGCGCCTGGTCAATGGCAAAATCGCTACGCTCGATCAACGCAACTCCATTGTTTCCGAGGTGACCATCCAGAACGGCCGCTTCGCCAGCGTCGGCCGCGGTAACCAGAAGCTGAATCCTTGTACCAAGGTAATCGACCTGCGGGGCCGCACGGCTGTGCCTGGCCTGATCGACAACCACAACCACATCGTCCTGCTAGGCATGCGTCCGGGCCACGACATCCGGCTGGAAACGGCGTTTTCCATCGCCGATGTCCAGTCAATGATCCGTGCGCGAGTCAAGAACGTTCCCGCGGGGGCATTCATCACCGCGCTGGGTGACTGGAACATCAAACAGTTCGCCGAGAAGCGCCTGCCTATGCTGGCGGAGTTGGACGCCGCGGCGCCGGATAATCCCGTGCTTATCAACGGCGGCGGGGGGACCGTCACCAACAGCCGCGGCAAAGCGTTCTTCGAAGCAAAAAGTGTCGCGGTCAGCCCGGCCGGCGTGATTGCCAACGGCCCGCCGTTCCTGTCTGCACTCAACGCGCTGCGCGCGGTGCAGACGTTCGCGGATATGAAACAGGGCACCTTGGACGCGATGGCCTATGTGACCAGCGTGGGCGTGACCACCAGCTCAGACATGGGCGCGTTCGCTCTGCCGGGCACGCCCGATCTGGAAGACGCCGCAGCAGCCGATACGGTGGAGAGCTTGAATCCCTGGACGATGTATGACGCATTCCTGGCGCTGGCGCGTGAAAACAAGTTGACCGAGCGGCTGCGCATCTTCTTTCTTACGCAGGATACACGCGTCGATGTGCCGTTACTCAAGGAGCGTCTGCTCAACGCCTTCCCGGACTTCGGCGACGACATGATCAGGATGTCGGGGATTGGCGAGTTCGCAGCGGCGTGGCGCTTCCAGGGTGGCGCGACACCCACGAACTATGAGACCGCCCTGCAGCTGGTGGCGAAACACGGATGGGCCTTTCAGCAGCATACCTTGTCGCTGGCCGAAGACCAGTTCACGGCTGCCACATTCGAAAAAGTGAACGCGGTCACTCCGATTGCCGACCTGCGCTGGTCGATCGCGCACGTACCGCACATCGATCGGGCGACTCTCGATCGAGTCAAGGCCATCGGCGCCGGCATCGCAGTCCATGGCTGGCTGTACCTTTCGGGAACTCCCGGCAACGGAGGCCCGCCGTTCCGGACGATCGTCGATAGCGGCGTTCATGTGGGGGCGGGTTCGGATGCGGCCGCCGTCTCGGTCTTCGATCCATGGCTGGAGATCTACTACATGGTCACCGGGAAGAATGCCGCAGGAGAGCTGATCAACCCCGGCCAGCAGCTGACTCGCCTGGAGGCACTGCGGCTCTACACCGCAGAGAACGGCTGGTTCACGCATGAGGAGAAAAAGCTCGGCACCATCGAAGCGGGCAAGCTCGGGGATTTGGTAGTGCTGAACGACGACTATTTCGATCCGAAGGAAGTCTCGGATGAGGGGATTAAGAAGCTGCGATCGGTGCTGACGGTGGTGGATGGGAAAGTGGTAACGCCGGCGGTCTTGCAGCCGGTGCCTTGAGCCCTCACCGGCGGCAAGACCGCCAGCGTTACTCAAACGCTAGCAGCACATTGCCGGGCATGCCGTTCTGCCGCGCGTAGCCGGAGTTGACGAACACCATTCCGTTCACCACCACCGCGCCCGGTCCATCGATCGAGCCGCCGTGGCCCTTGACTCCGTTGACTGTCTCGAACTCACGCGCCGTGTCAAAATCCCACAGGATCGCGCCATCCTCCGCGGAATACGCGCGCAGGTGGCCATCCACCGAGCCGGAGAAAATCACTCCAGGCCATGCCGCCGTTACGGCGGCTGGTTGCGCGGGACTGCAGCCAGGCTTGGGAGGATCGCAGGCGTGGGGCGCGGGCGTACGCCATACCTGGCTGCCATCCTCCAGGCGTAGGGCTGTGAGACCGCCACCTTGCTGCGGGTCGAGATTGGTCGTGCGCAGATCGGCAATGTCATGGTCCTTGACTGGAGCCCGGACGATATCCGACACGGCCGCGTACACTTTCTGGCCGTCGGTCGCCATACCCCACTCCACGCCGCCATTGGTGCTGCCCTTGCCGACGCGCGTCTGCCACACGATTTCGCCCTTGCGATCGGGGTCGAGCGCGTAAACCACGCCGGATTTCTGACCGGCTACCAACAATTGCCGGCTGCCGGAAGTCACTAGAATCGCGGAAGAGCCAAAGTCGTAATCGGGGCCGCACACGGGGTTGCGGCTGGCGCATCCGCCGCTAAAAATGTCATTGGCTAAGAACTGGCGGGACCATACCATGCGGCCGCTCTTGAGATCGACCGCGACCACGGCATCGCTGGTCTCCGTAGCCGGTGCGGAGTAGTTATCGCCGGTGGTAACGTACAGGACCTTGCGTTTCGGATCGAGCGTCGGCGCGGACCAGATGCCTGCGCCCGAAGGGCCCATCTGCGCCACTCCCGCGCTGGTCTTTCCAATCTCCTTGGGTTCGGAAACCATGTACGTCTTCCACACCTGGGCGCCGTCGCGGATGCGCAGCGCTACCACGCTGCCGCGCGCCGTGCAGCAAGGATAGTCGGATTTCAACGCACGATTCTCCTCCCAGGAGGCGACCGGCACGTAGACTACGCCGTCCTGCGCCACCGCAGCGCCCGTGAGCCTGGCGGCATCGTGCTCATCCACGTGCTTCTTCCAGCGCAGTCGGCCCGTGGCGGCATCGAGCGCGTAGAACCACCCGTTCTGATCGCCGAATAGAAGCACGCGGCCAGCGCCATTCGGCGTCGCCACAATCGACGTGCGTACGGGCCCCGCGCCATCGAACGTCCAGCGGACGCAGCCAGTCGCCGGGTCCAGCGCGTACAGCACGCCGCCGGCGCTGCCGGTGAACAGATTGCCGTCCAGAACCGTGGGTTGATCGAAAGCGGTGGTGTCCCCGTCAAAAGCGAAGGCCCACTTCAGTTTCAGGTGGCGCACACCGTCTAGGGTCAAACCAGAAGCTGCGGCGGGCTGGAAGCGGGTATTCGCCAGGTCGGGGCTCCAGCCGTTCCATTGGACCCTGGGGCTGGCCGCAACGCGCACCGCCCGATCCGCGCAAAAAGCCTTCGGCGGGAACTCGACGGCCGCTCCAGCGCTGCCCAGGTACGATGCCACGGCTTCGCGTTCGCCGCGGGTCATGGGGTATGCGATGGCAATCATGACCCCGTAATCCAGCGTGCGCAGAATGCGGGTGGCCGGTAGTTTTTCGAGGACGTCGCGATGCGGAATGCGCGGATTATCTGTTTCGTGGCAGCCGGCGCAGCGTTCCTTATACACGGCTTCACCGGAAACCGCCGGCGCCGCGGCGACGAGCGCGGGCGCGAGCAAAATCAGGGCGATCAGTCTATTTGGTCCCACAGGCGTGACACAGTATACTCCATTGAGGAAACTCATGACACCACGAATGCTTCTCGTTCCAGTGCTGCTGCTGGCGGCCGCGGCGCTGGCGCCCGCCCAGGATCGTTGCGCGGGCGCCCGCGATCTACGCCTGGTCAACGGCAAGATCGTTACCATGGATCAGCGCAACTCCACGGTATCCGAGGTGACCATCCAGGATGGCCGCTTTGAGACGGTTGGCAAAGGCGGTAAGCCCGGGCCATGCACCAAGACCATCGACCTGCGCGGGCGTACGGCCGTGCCGGGGCTGATCGACAATCACAATCATATCGTCCTGCTGGGCCTGCGGCCGGGGCACGACACGCGCCTGGAAACCGCCGGATCGATTGAAGAGGTGCAGGGCGCGATCCGCGCGCGAGCCAAGAACGTCCCGCCGGGCGAATTCATCACGGCCATGGGCGGATGGAACCCCGCTCAGTTTCGAGAGAAGCGTCTGCCCACACTGGCCGAGTTGGATGCCGCCGCGCCCGATCATCCGGTCATCGTGTACCAAGCCTTCACCGGTCCGGCCACAACCAACACCAAGGGCAAGGCGTTCTTCGCGTCGAAGGGCATCGCCGTCAGTGACACCGGCGCCATCGCTGCCAACGCGCCTTCCGTCGCCGCTTTAGACGCTCTGCGCGCGGCACAGACTTTCGCCGACCAGAAGCGCGGCACGCTCGACGCACTGGCTTACGCGGCCCGCATGGGTGTCACCACCAGCGTGGATATGGGCGCATTTGTGATCCCCGGTTTGCCGGACATCCAGGACTCCTTCACTTTCGACACGCTGGCCAGTGCCGATCCGTTCCGCATGTACGATGCGTTGCTGGCACTGCGCAAAGAGCAAAAACTCAATACACGGCTGCGCGTTTTCTTTCTCAGCATGGATACCGAGCCCAACATTCCCATGTTGAAGGAGCGGTTGCTCAACAACTTTTCGGGCTTCGGCGATGACATGCTGCGCGTTTCGGGTATCGGCGAGTTCGCCACGGTTTGGCCGCTGTTCGGGAAGGTTGAACCTCCGCCCAACTACACCGCGGCGCTGCAACTGATCGCCAAACAGGGATGGGCGTTTCAGCAGCACAGCCTCTCCCCAGCCGAGGATCAGCTCACTGCAACCACCTTCGAAACCGTGAACGCCACCACGCCGATTGCCAACCTGCACTGGTCCGTCGCGCACGTGCCGCGCATCGACCAGGCCACCGTGAACCGCTTCAAAGCCCTGGGGGCCGGCATTGCGGTCCATCCATTCTCCTATCTCAATGCGCAGGGGGGAGGGCCGCCGCTACGCATGATCCTGGACAGCGGGATTCATGTGGGAGCCGGCTCCGATTCGGCGCAGATCTCCACCCTCGATCCCTGGCTGATGATCTATTACATGGTGACGGGAAAGAACGCTTCAGGCGTGCTGGTCAACGACAAGCAGCAGATCGGCCGCATGGAAGCGCTGCGACTGTACACCGCCGCCAACGGTTGGTTCTTCCATGAGGAGGACCGGTTGGGATCGATCGAGCCGGGAAAATTGGGTGACGTGGTGGTATTGAGCGATGACTTTCTTGACTCGAAGAAAGTCTCCGATGAAGCAATCAAGAAGCTGCAATCGGTGCTAACTGTCGTGGATGGCAAAGTGGTCTATGACCGGATCGAGTGAAGGAGGACAAAGGCACCGCTCCCTGCGGTCACGGCTCAGCACCGTGGACTAACAGAGCCGTGACCAAAGGGAGCGGTCCGGGTCACCACCTAATGCCGCCATCTACTAACTGTTAACCCTGGTCAACACTGTAAACCTAACATTGAACCGAAGTTAGCATTGCAGTGTAACGTGACATGTACCATACTGAGCCTTCTATTGATCGCAAAGACGGACGCTCGAGCCATGGCCGGCGAAACCATTCTGATTGTAGACGACGTGCCCGTGAACCTGAAGCTGGCAGGAGCAATCCTGAAGCGCGAAGGTTACACCATAGAGACGGCCGAGGATGGTGAACAGGCGTTGGAGAAGCTGCGCACTTTGCATCCGGATCTCATTCTGTCGGACATTCAGATGCCCGTCATCGATGGTTTCGAGTTGGCAAGACGGGTAAGGCAAGACGAGCGCTTTCGCGACACTCCCCTGGTGGCTCTGACGGCGCTGGCCTTGAAGGCCGGCGAGGAGCGCGCGCGGGAGGCCGGATTCGACGGCTATCTAACCAAACCGATTGACACCCGCACCATGGGACTCCGCGTTCGCGAGTATCTCGACCGAAGGCATCCGGACTTATATTCGTGAGATCGTCGCTCGCCTGGCCATTGATCGCCGTGGCGTCTGTCCTGGCGGTCCCTGTCGGAGTTGTCTCCCTCTCCGGTTCCGAATTGCCGGAACCAACTTTCAAACTCGGATTTCGGTACTCGGCGTTTTATCAGCCTGCGGATGGGCACGGTAACCCGACTGGCGCAACCGTTGACCTGATGATGGCGGCTGCCGAACGGCGCCACATTCACTTGCAGTGGGTCTATGCGCCGGAGGGATCCGAGCAAGCTCTGACATCCAATCACGTGGACCTCTGGCCGGTGGTGGTGGATTTTCCGGATCGCCACGCCTCTCTATACATCACTCCTCCGTGGGGCGAGATCACGTACGCGCTGGTTCTTCCCAACCCGCAGGCGGCATGGCCCCCAGACCTCGCGGGAAAGACGCTGGCTGCGGCTACGGGGATTGCCAGCGATGTCCGCATCGCACGCCAATACTTCCGTGGGGTGCACACCGTTTCCGTTCCCACCGCGGCGGATGTGGCGAAGGCGGTGTGTAGCGGAAAGGCGGACGCGGGCCTGCTCAATCTCAACACCATGATCAACCCGCAGAAGACCCTTTGCGCGGAACGGCCCCTGCGGGTGCTGCCAATCCCCGGAGCCACCTTCGGTTACGGCGTGGGGGCGAACCGGTACAACCGGGAGGCGCGGGCGGCCGCCGACGCCTTGCGCGAGGAAATCGGGAGAATGACCGCTGACGGCGGTCTCGCCGCCATCGATTTTCGCTGGAACACACGCATGACCGGCGAAGCCAGCACGATCTTCGCATACGGCCGCGCGCATCTCTACGAGCGGGTGTTTCTCAGTGTCCTGGCGGCGCTCGTTCCCACGCTGCTGGTGACCATCTGGATGTTTCGCCGGCTGCGCATCGCCACTCGGCTGGCCGAATCCGCCAACAGCGCCAAGAGTGATTTTCTGGCCAACATGAGTCATGAGATCCGCACGCCCATGAACGGCGTGATCGGCATGACGGGTCTGCTGCTCGATACCGATCTGACACCTGAGCAACGCGAATACGCCGAAACCGTGCGCCGCTCGGGCGAGGTTTTGCTGAGCCTGGTGAACGATATTTTGGATTTCTCCAAAATCGAGGCCGGCAAATTGGCTATCGAATCGTTTCCATTCGATCTGGGGCAGGTGGTGGAAGAAGTGGCCGAGATGCTCGCTCCCAAAGCCGAGGAAAAGGACATCGAACTGGTGCTCGAATACGCGGCCGGCCTGCCGCGCAAATTCCTGGGGGATGCCAGCCGGGTTCGCCAGGTGGTCACCAACCTGGTGGGCAATGCGCTCAAATTCACCACCACCGGTTACGTCCTCGCCACAGTGGAATGCGAGCGGCGCGATGCCCAGCACGCCTATATGCGAATTTCCGTAACCGACACCGGCATCGGGATCTCCGAGGAAGCCATGGCGCGCCTATTCTCCAAGTTCACGCAGGCCGATGAATCCATCGGCCGCCGCTTCGGAGGAACCGGTCTGGGTCTGGCTATCTGCAAACAATTGGTGGAACACATGGGCGGTTCCATTCACGTCGAGAGCACCCAGGGGCTGGGTTCGAAATTCTGGTTCACGCTGCCGCTGCTTCTCGACCGTCAACCCGAGCCGGCCGCGGTGCCTTCCAATCTGGCCGGTCTGCGAGTGCTGATCGTGGATGACAACGAAGTCAATCGCCGCGTCTTGCACGACCAGATTTCCAGTTGGGGTCTGCGGAATGAGATTTGTGCCTCGGCCGATGAGGCGCTCCGGGCAGCCCGGGCGGCGCGCGACCAAGGCGACCCGTACCATTTTGTGATCGCCGATTACCGCATGCCCGTCACCGACGGCGCGGAATTGGCGGCGGCCATCAAAGCCGATCCGGCGGTCAGCGGTGCCATCGTGATTCTGCTGACCTCCATGGGCACCTGGAGCGGGGCCAAGGAAATCGAAGGAAGCAAGGTGGATGCCTGCCTGCTCAAGCCGGTGCGACAGTCCGTGTTAATGAACTCGCTCGCGACGGCATGGTCGAAGCGCCTGCAACCGGGCGTGCTCGATCGGCCCGAACGGCCAGCGCCACATTCCAGGCGTCTGGCGGCGCGATCCTCGGTGCGTGTGCTAGTTGCCGAGGACAACGCGGTCAATCAGAAGGTTGCCATGCGCATGCTGGAAAAGTTGGGACTGCGCGTGGACGTGGCCGGTAACGGACGGGAAGCCGTGGAGATGGTCAAAATGCTGCCGTACGACCTGGTCTTCATGGACTGCCACATGCCCGAGATGGACGGCTACGAAGCAGTCGCCGCCATCCGCCGCCGCGAATCGGGCGGCCGCCATACGCCGATTGTCGCGATGACCGCGGACGCCATGGAAGGTTACCGCGAGCAATGCCTGGCCGCCGGCATGGACGATTTCATCGCCAAGCCCGTGAAGATGGAAGCACTGGTGCAAACGGTTAAGAAGTGGGCGCCGGCCAAGGTCTCAGAAGCAGTCTGAGACATTTCCATCCACTGCACCGGCGGCGAAGACCGCCGGCGTTACGTAGCACAGGCATCCCTGCCTGTGTCAGGTTTTGCCAGTTCACCGAGCGTTCAGCTTCTTCAGTGCCTCATGCAATTCCGGTTTCCCCATACCCTTAAGAGGCGCCAGGCGCCCAAAAATCTCGGCCGCCGCCAGATGAAACTCCCGCGGCATCCCCGCCGATTCGAACGTCGCCGCGATCTCTTTCATTTCGGCCACGAAACGCCACGCCTTAGGCGCGGTGTGCTGGAGCGACGCAACGGCTGCCGCAAAGGTCGTTCCAGTTCGCTCCCAATGCCGCTGCAGATCGCTGAGCACGCCGAGTTCTTCGGCCGCGCCGAGCACTGCGGCCCGCAATGCTGCCAGCCCCTTGGCGTGAGCTGCGAAGCACATCTTCAGCGCCGAAGCCTGCCCGATCTCGCCGGTGAGCACCTCCACTTCCAGCGGCCCCGCAGAGAAACAGGAGACCGCGTCGCCGGCGTTAGGTCCCGAAAGATAGAGCCAGGTTTCTCCTCGTGTAGTGGCCGGCAGCCCGATGATGCACGCATCCACGAACGCGATCCCGCGGCTCACCATGCATTCGCCCATGCGGCGGACGCGCTCCGGCGAGACGGCATTGGCATCGATGTAGAGGCCTTGGAAACCCAGGCCGGTTACTTCGCTCGCCAATTCTTCCGCGAACTCCGGCGGGCAAACGCTTACAATCACCGGGCAGAGTTCCGTCATCTTTCGAAGGGTCCCTGCATCGGCCAGTCCGGCCGCGGCGGCGCGCCGGCACGTCTCCGGGCTCCTGCCGTCGGAAGCCCAGTAGACTTCATGGCCGCTGTTCTGCGCAGTCTTCGCGACCGCCACGCCCATCTCGCCGGGATGAAGCACGCCAATCTTTTGCTTGGACATCGAAGCCGTCTCCTTATAATAGTTTCTTCCGGCTATGGAAACTCAGAAGCGGTTAAACGCAGAAAAACTCGTCGCCATCGATACGCATGTCCACATCGAATCGGACTCCGGCAATGCTGCCGATGAGGCGGCGAAGAAGTATTTTGGCGAAACCGGCAAACGGGCAACCCCGCAAGAACTGGCTCAATATTACCGCTCGCGGAATATCGGCTGCGTGGTTTTTTCAGTGGACGAGCGCCTCACCGGCAGGCCCCAGGTTCCCAATGACGACGTCGCAGCACTCGCGGCCGAGAATGCCGATATCATGCTGGCCTTTGCCAGTGTCGATCCCACGCGCGGCCCCCAAGCCGTGATCGAAGCTCGCCGGCTGGTCAAACTCGGCGTGCGTGGATTCAAACTCCATCCGCCGTTGCAAAAGTTCCATGCCAACGATCGCATCGCGTATCCGTTCTACGAGGTGATTAATGAGGCGCGCCTGCCTGTGATTTTTCACACCGGCCACAGCGGAATCGGCACAGGCATGCCGGGCGGCGGCGGTGTGCGTTTGAAGTATGGCCATCCCATGGATATCGACGATGTGGCCGTCGATTTCCCGGATATGCCGATCATCATGGCGCACCCTTCGTTTCCCTGGCAGGATGAAGCCATCTCCGTGTGCCTGCACAAGCCGCAGGTCTACATCGACCTCTCGGGGTGGTCGCCCAAATATTTCTCGCCGATTCTGATTCAGTACGCCAACACGCTGCTGAAACACAAAATGCTGTTCGGCTCGGATTACCCGCTCATCACGCCCGATCGATGGATGGCGGACTTCGAGAAGATCGCCATCCGTGACGAGGTCCGTCCGCTCATCTTGAAAGAGAATGCGGTTCGTCTGCTCAAACTGGCCAGCGGCGGTTAGCGGCCAATTCCCAGCGTGCGGTTGTTGCTACACTTCGCGAAGCCAGCCGATCGGAACCGCCTCATAGACGTCGAGTTTTGTCATTTCGACCCCAAGCTGTGTTTCCCTGGGCAGCAGCAAGTCCTTCATGGGAGCGGTTAGCTGGGCTTGTCCAGTGAAGAAGTCGTGGCTGGTCATTTCTCCCGCAACGACGCGAAGGGACTGTCTCAGCTCAAGGTAGAACGTGGCGAAAGCATCGCTGCTTTCACTCACGAACAGAGCTGGACTGACTACACGGTAGTCGCCGGCCAAGCTTATCCGGACGCCCATGCCATCCGCAGTCAACAATTCCTGCGCAGACACCTGGAAGGGCGTCGGACGAACGTCACAGAGTACCAGTCTGCGTTTAGGCGTGATCCAATACGCCCCCGGTCCCAGCACTTTTTCAACCTTGCTCTCCCGGAGCACCACACCCCGCTGGAAAGCCTGAACTACCTGTCTTTTGGGAACCTGGAAGAACCAACCCCATACCCGATAGAGGACCGCGAAGGCGATGATCACCAGGAACAACTCGACAGCCGCACCAGCGGCGATTTCTCCGGGGCTCGCCATCGTCTTATCCTAACCCACGCTTGGATGCAGTTCTGTCGACTGGAGGGCAGGCGAACGGCCCACCATTTGGACCGGAAGTCCATGCCGCCCTCGGGTACGCCCGTTCTTCCGCGAGTCGGCTAACTTAACTAGAGTCGGTCCTCCGGCGCAGGTTCGACGTCCGGGACTTTGTCTAGCGCGGACAAGAAACGCTCATAACTGCCGCGTTCGGCCATCTGCTCTACACGGCTCCAACCGGAAACTTGTTCGGCCAGAGCCGCCGCGACGATACGTTCCACGGATACCTGCTGCCGCGCGGCAAGCTCGGCAATCTGTCGGTAAACCGCGTCTGGAACTGTCACGCTGAGAGTCATGTAGCCTCCCCTATTATCGCAAGGAATTCCCGCGGCGAGATCACTCGAATACCGAAGCGCTCAGCACCCGCGAAATCTCTGGCGTTGAAAGTAACCAGAAAATCGGCCCGGCTTTCCACGGCTAATTCCAGCATGAAGTCGTCCTTTGCGTCGGGTAGGAAAGGCCTCCACAGGAAAAAGATGGGGCGCAGGTTCGCATTAGCGCAAAGAAAGTCGATCACACTATCGATATCACCGCCGCTCAGAGCTCCGCCCGCGCAGACACGCTTCAGTGTCTGCTCATACTCGAGCACCAGGGGCACCGAGAGGTTTATCCGCCAGCGATCGTCGCCTACCAGCCGCAACAGACGGTGGGACGCTCCGCGATTGGAGAGCAGCGCGGCGACAAGCACGTTGGTGTCGATCACGACCTGATACATGGCCGGTTACCCACCAGCATACCGGTGACGAGGTCCGTCCGCTCATCTTGGAAGAGAATGCGGTTCGTCTGCTCAAACTGGCCACTTAAATTGCGGCGGAATTGTATCTTAGAATTGATGTTTTCCGGGGAACATTTTGCGCCAGGTTGCGTCTAACCTTCCACAGCATACAGGGTAGTGCGCGAGCGAGTAACCGAAAGGAGCATCTCCATGAATCACCGGATCCGTGCTTCCCTCGCCCTCGGCATCATCATGCTGGCGGCGAGCAATGCTTGGCCACATCACAACATGACCGCCCTCTTCGACCTGAATGATCGTGTCACCTTGACCGGTACCTTCACGAAGATGGACTGGCGGAACCCTCACATCCAGTTTGTCGTGGAGTCAAAGAACGACAAGGGGCAAATGGAGACGTGGGCTGTGGAAGGACCACCTCCCAGCTTCTTCCGCTCAAGAGATATCGCTAAGACCGATTTCGAAGGCGCCCTCGGCAAGACTGTGACGGTCGAAGCCAGCCGCGCCCGCGATCACTCCACCTCGGGGCTCCTGCGAGTCCTGACCCTGCCCGACGGGAAAACCATTTCAGCCTGTCCGCAGAATTGTTGACTCTTATCGGCGGCCTGAAGCCGCTTGGCAAAAAAGCTAAGCTTCGAGACCACGGGGAGCTAAATTTGGGAGGACCCGGTGAAGACGATTATCACTATCACAACGGCGGCGGCATTGTGTGCGTGTACCGCCTTACTATTGGCCCAAGGCCAAACTCCGCAAGACGAAAAATCCAAGCAGGCTAAGGCGCAGAATATCGCGCGAGCTTTTGAACTCAACGCCCGCACGCTCACTTTGTTCGACCGCCAAGGCAAGGAGCTAGGTAGAATCGGATCGCGCGCGATGTATAACGCCGTGATCTTTTCGCCCGACAGCAAGCGGCTTGCGGTGGTTAGGACCGACTTAGAAAAAGAGAACCAAGACGTGTTTGTGGTAGACGTGGCCACCGGCGCCAGCACCAAGATTACCGCAGGGCAATCGCGCGAGTTCTCCGCCGGACCAGTCTGGTCGCCGGATGGGAGCCAGATTGCCTATGTAGCTTTGCGCGGCGGCAGCTTCGAAATCTGCCGGAAGGCTTCGAATGGGCAAGGCAGCGAGGAACTCCTATACAAACTTCCCGGCATTGCCGTACCCACCGACTGGTCCTCGGACGGACGCTTCCTGACTATTTCGTCGACCGATCTGAGCGGCGGCGTTATATCCGCCCTGCCCGTGACCGGTTCCGGAGAACGAAAGCTCATCGAAGTCTTTCGCAGCCCCAAACAGGTGCAAGCCGGACGCCTGTCTCCCGATGGCCGCCTGCTGACCTACTTTTCCAATGAATCCGGAAAGAACGAGATGTATGTCCGGCGTTTCGATCCGGGCACGGGTCCCGCGGACCCCATGGGGCCATGGCCGATCTCCGATCAAGGCGCACTGGGCGGTGGCTTCTGGCGCGCGGACGGTAAAGAACTCTACTATCTGGCGGCGGATCGTGGCGTGATGGCCGTCGCCGTCACCACTTCGCCGGCGGTCGCATTCGGAAAGCCCAAAGCTCTATTCCACATTCCGGATTCGCTGGGCGCCGGCGGGGGCGATTGGAGCCGGGATGGCAACTTGAATGTGATGACGGTGGGCCAGCCCCAACTCCGGCAGCTCACCATATTTGACCGCCAGGGAAAGGTGGTAAAGACCGTGGGAGAGCCTGGACTCTATATCCAACCGCATCTTTCCCCGGACGGGAGCAAGATCGCTGTGATGCGGACCGATCCGGAAACGGCCAACCAGGACATTTGGACGTATGAGGTCGCGGGCGGGAGTCACGCCGTCACGCATGATACGTGGCCGCACAACGCCCCTATATGGTCACCGGATGGCAAGAGCGTGTTGTATGTGACTACGCGCGACAGCTATTCCAGTATCTACCGGAAAGCCTGGGACGGCACCGGCCAGGAGGAAATGCTGTTCCGCTACACGCCGGGTGCGGGTATGGTCTTGACCGACACTTCGGCTGACGGAAAATTCGCGACCTTCTATACCGGTGTTATGGTTCTGGTGCCGCTGCGCCCCGAAGAGAAGGCTCTCGACCGCAAGCCCATCGACTGGTTGCGCGAGGACTACGATGTGTCTGGCAGCCGTTTTTCCCCGGACGAGCGGTTGGTCGCTTACCTGTCCAACGAGACCAACGTGAATTCCAACGAAGTTTACGTGCGGCCGTTCGACGCCGGCAAGCCGGATGCGCCGCCACCGGGCAAACCCGTACAGGTTTCGAAGAACGGCGCGATGGGAATGGTCAACTGGCGCCAGGACGGCAAGGAGTTGTACTATCTGAGCCGCGACTGGGAGGTGATGGCGGTGGACGTCTCGATGAATCCAACGTTGCAGGTTGGGAATCCCAAAGTCCTGTTCAAGCTGCCGGGGCCGCTGGTTGGGAATCCTCCGCAATGGAAGAACGTCAGTGCCGATGGCGAGCGCTTCGTGTTCGCCATGCCCGCTCGGTGAGCGCCTCTTGACAGGGCATCGCGGCGTAGCTAACCATAGTACCCATGAAACTTCGATTAACACTCGGTGCCATGTTGGTCACCACATGCATCTGCCTTCCCGCCGTCGCTCAAGAGCCGGTGAAAGGCGTTGCCGATCCGGACTCTCTATTTAAAGACAAGAACAAAAAGCTGAATGCGATGAAGCAGACTGCCTATCACATCGAGAAGGAACTGCTGCAGTGCAACTACTGGGATCAAGCCGACAAGTGGCTGACCGAGCGCTATATCCAACACAATCCGCTAGTGGGCTCGGGCCGTGCGGGCGTGGTGAAGTTCTTCGGCACTCGGAAGAAAGAAGAACCCTGCGGCAATTTGCGGATTCCGGTGGTTGCCGTGCTCGCCGATGGCGACGTGGTTACGGTAGTGACCGCTTCCGAGCGCAAAGATTCCAAGGGTCAGCCCTACACCACCACCTGGTTTGACATGTGGCGCATCGTGGACGGCAAGGCCGATGAGCACTGGGATCCGCAGATGAAGCAGTAGGGCACCGCGGGCGACCGCGCGATTACCGAACCGCGACCGTTGTTACCGAACCGCGACCGTTAGGGAGCGGGGGTTAGCTACCGAACCGCCCGTGCCGGCGCAATCGGAGCGACGCGGACTTCCTTGAGCTTCTTCTCTTCCGGTCCGAAGTTCTTCGCCAGGTAATCGACGATGGTGTCCAGCTCTTCCTTCGTGCCGCTGGCGCCGCGGCCCACCATGGAATCGACGATCGAAGCCCAGCCGTCTTTGGTGGCGCGTTGGGCAACGATGATGTCGAGGCCGTGGCAGTCGGCGCAAATCTTCTCGAGAAGGTCCTTTCCCTTACCGGCGGGGAGGTCCTGCGCCTGCGCCAGAGAAAGGGCGAGGAAGGGGATAACGAAGGCGGCTCTGTGCATACCCTTCATAATAGCAACGGCGGCGGCGGCCCCGGTTGCGGTTATCGGCGCGTGCAATCAATCTTTCGGGCTACCGAACGGACTCGCGTTCCGTATGGACGCGTCGAGCAATTGGATGGTGTGCACCACCGGCGTGGGATGTCCACTGCGCGCCAACGCAGCGCCGATCTGCAGCATGCATCCGGGATTGCCGGTGGCCACGGCATCAGGCCGGTTCGGGGCGATGAGCTGCGCCTTGCGATCCGCCAATTCATCCGCGGTCTTCGGCTGCACCAGGTTGTAGATTCCGGCCGACCCGCAGCAGATGGCGCCTTCGGAAATCTCGATTAGCTCCAGCCCGGGGATGGCGGCAAGCAGAGAGCGCGGCTGCGTGCGGACCTTTAGAGCGTGCTGCAGGTGGCACGAATCGTGATACACCACGCGCAAGGGGAGTGGATGCCGGGTGGCGCGCGGACCTAACTCGTCGAGCACCTCGGTCACGTCTTTGCACTTCGCCGAAAAGCGTTTGGCGCGCTCGGCGTACTGCGGGTCGTCGCGCAGCAGGTGGCCATAATCTTTGACATTCGACCCGCAGCCGCCGGCATTAGTAACCACGACATCCACCGCGGCTTTTTCAAAAACGTCGATCATGCGCCGCGCCAGCGCCAATGCCGGCGTCTCCTCCCCCGCGTGCACCAGCAACGCGCCGCAGCACGGCTGTTCCGGGGGTGACACCACTTCGCAACCTTCCGCGGACAGCGTGCGCGCCGTAGCGGCATTCACCTCCGAGAGAAACTCTCTCTGGACACAGCCGAGCATCAGGCCTACGCGCAATCTCTTGGTCCCCTGCGCGGGAGTAATCGCGGCGATCGCCTGTCGCGGGGCGACCTTTGGCGCCAACGCCTCCATCGCCCGCACTCGCGGCGGTAGGAGCTTAAGTAGACCCGAACTCCGCACCAGAGCCTGCAGCCCGGACTTCTGATAAGCAGCCAGCAGGTACCACAGCAGGCGCAAGCGATCCGGGCGCGGAAACAACTGGAACAGCATCCAGCGGTGCAGTCTCTCCGTTACGGACCGATGGTGCAACCGCTCGATCTGGGCCCGCGTCGCCTCGATCAGCTTTCCGTAATCGACGCCCGAGGGACAGGCGGTCATGCACGAGACGCATCCCAGGCAGGTATCGATGTGCTCCACCCAGTTGGGCGTAATCGCCGTTTCGCCGTCGCTGGCCATCTTCATAAGGTAGATGCGCCCCCGCGGCGAATCCGCCTCCCGGCCCCACAGCAGGTAGGTGGGACATGCGGGCAGGCAGAAGCCGCAATGCACGCACTGGTCGATCAGGGCGGGGTCGGGCGGATGGTGCGCGTCGAATGCGGTTTTCGCTTCCGTCAAATTCCCCCCACGAACCGCCCCGGATTCAAAGTTCCCTTCGGATCAAGCTGGTGTTTGACGGCGCGCATGAGCGGCAAAGCATCGCCAGGGTCGCCCCAGGCATCTGTGCACCGACCCCGCAGGATCACCAACGAACCGCCATCGCTCTCCACTTGCGCGCGCAGATCCATCAGTCCCGCATCCAGCGCGACCCAGCCGATGCCAGTAGCTTGGACCACCGCGGTGGGGCATGCTTTAGCTTGCCGCTCGATGGTTTTGGCTATATGCGACGGAAGCACACTGATCTTTGCCACCGCGCTGGACTCGGCCACCTTTTCGCGCGCTTTCCAGACATCCGCCGCCGCCTCCGTTACCACAGCCGCCCCCGCCAACTCGCGAACTCTCTCTTCCTGAGAAGCGATTCCCGCCTCGGTCCCCTCCAACAGGATGTCCATCTGCGGCTCCGCGTTCGCCCCAAACCGCACCTGCAATGCCGTGTGCGCCAACGTGGCGGCCTCCATGGTCAGCAGCAATGTCTGCGCGATCTCCGGATTGCCAGCGGCGATAGTCAAGGTGCGCGCGTTCCGCGGCAGCGGATGCAGCCGGAAAGTAGCTTGCGTGATGACGCCCAGCGTTCCCATGGCTCCCGTGGCGAGCTTAGGCAGATCGTAGCCCGCGACATTTTTCACCACCTTACCGCCGCTCCTGGCGATGGTGCCGTCGGCCAGCACCAGCGTGATCCCGATGACCAAATCGCGCAAGCTGCCGTACGCCAGTCGCAGCGCCCCGCTATCGTTGGTCGAGAGAATGCCGCCGATGGTGGCCCGCTCCGGCCATAACACGTCGATGGCCAGCCGCTGTCCGTGTTGCGCGAGCGTCCTTTGTAGATCGGCCACCGTGCAGCCCGCCTCCACCGTGACGGTCAAATCGGCCCAGGCATGCTCCAGTACACGATGGAGCTTCGCAGTGGACAAAATGACATCGGCCCTTGACGGCGGATTGCCCCAATCGAGCTTGGTGCCACCGCCCCGCGGGATCACAGCCAGGCCATCCTGGTCGGCTGAGCGCAGCGCGGCGCTCACCTCGTCTTCGTTAGCGGGCTCCACTACCCGCGCATCGCGCAACCAGTCCATGGATCAGAAACGCTCGGCCACGCCGGCGGTTTCGAGCGGATGCGGGACATACTCGCCTGGCTGTTCACCGCACATACGCGGCCGCGGAAAGATCTTGGTGGGATTCGAGAGCAGCAGCGGATCGAAGGCGCAGCGCACCCGCTGCATGGTATCCAGGTCCGGCTCGCTGAACATTTTGGCCAACATGTATTTCTTATCTTCTCCCACGCCGTGCTCCCCGGTGATCGACCCGCCCTTCTCAATGCACAACTCCAGAATCCGCAGCGAGAGCGCTTCGGCCGCCTGTTCCTGCCCGGCGATACGGCGATCGTACATGACCAGCGGGTGCAGGTTGCCATCGCCCGCATGGAAAACGTTGGCCACCCGCAGGCCGGACGCCGCGCCCAGGCTCTCAATCTCGCGCAGGATTTCGGGCAGCGCGGTGCGCGGGATCACGCCATCCTGGACGATGTAGTTGGGAGAAATGCGCCCCACCGACGCGAAGGCCGCTTTCCGTCCTTTCCAAAACAGGGCGCGCTCGGTTTCGGTTTGCGCCACGCGGATCTCCCAGGCTCCGTGGCTCCGGCAGATCTCATCGAGATGCGCTGCCAGAGTCCGCACTTCCGCTTCGGGCCCATCCAATTCCACCAGCAGCAGGCCGCCGCAATCCGGATAGTGGGGATGCACGGCCGCTTCGGCGGCCTGGATGGCCAGGTTGTCCATCATCTCGATGGCCGCGGGAAGCATACCCGCGGCGATGATGCCGCTGACCGCCGCGCCGGCCTCGTTGGTTGACGGAAACGCCGCCAGCAGGGTTTGGATGCACTCGGGCCGCTTCACCACGCGCAGAGTAATCTTAGTGGCGATGCCCAGCGTACCTTCGGAACCGACGAAGACTCCGGCGAGGTCATAACCCGGCGCGTCCAGCGTCTTCTTTCCGAGATGAACCAAGGTGCCATCGGGAAGCACGACCTCCAACGCCAGCACGTGCGTGGTGGTGAATCCGTATTTCAGGCAATGCGCGCCGCCCGAATTCTCCGCCACGTTGCCGCCGATGCTGCAGACGGTTTGCGAAGACGGATCGGGCGCATAGAAGTAGCCGGCATGCGCCACCCGATTGGTCACATCCACGTTGATGACGCCGGGCTCAACGACCACGCGCTGGTTGGGCAGGTCCACTTCCAGAATCCGGTTCATGCGGGCCAGGCTGATCACGATCCCGTTGACCACCGGCAGCGCGCCTCCGCTCAAGCCGGTTCCCGCACCGCGCGCCACGAAGGGAATGCGCTCGCGGTGGCAGAGGCGGGCGATGCCCTGCACTTCTTCCGTGGAAGCCGGCAACAGCACCGCGCCCGGGATCACGCGGAAATTCGTAAGCCCGTCACATTCGTAGGTGCGCAATTCGTCGGGAGCCGAGAGCAACGCGCGTTCTCCGACAATCGAGCGAAACTCGCGCAGAATTTCCGGGGTCAGACTCGGTGGCACAGGCATCCCTGCCTGTGTCGGGTTTTTCGCAACCTGCCCATTCATCATATCGGCGTCAGCGGCTCAGCGCCTGTTCCGCAACCCCGGAGCAAGTTGCCAGCACGTAAGGCCCCTCCGGCACAACCGCAATCTTGGCTCCCGCGGGCAGACCCGCCGTCAACGCCGCGACCGCCTGATCCATAGATGCGAAAGAACGCCCCCACAGCTTCGAATGATACTTAGCCGGCAACCCCGGAACGTAATAGAAAAGCTGCCGCTCAGTAGTCACCAGCGCCAGCTTCTCCAACTGCCATTGGTCGACGATCACCGGGGAAGCCGCGATGCGCGCCAAAAACTCCCGGTCGCCGGCCCCATCCAGCAGCATCTCGCAAAACTCCGGCGCACCCGCGCCCTCATCGCACGCCCCTACCACCAGAATGCGCCCGCCGGGCTTCACGATATGGGCTGCAGCGGTGACTCCTTTAATAGTCTGGTAGAACGTCATGTCCAGCGGGTACCCGGCAGCCGACGTGATCACTCCATCCACCGGCTCGGCAAGCGCCTCCAGCATCACCCGCGAAACGAATTCGACGCCGCAGCGGTGGGCCTGCTCCGGGTCACCGGCAAAAACTCCGGCGATGGAGCGATCCCGCGCCAGCGCCACGTCCAGCGCGAAATCGTGCCGCGCCATCCGTGCGATTTCCAGCAGCTCGCGGTGCAGTGGATTGTCTTCCGTGGAGCCTTCCACTGCCCGGCGGTCCCGCATGAACTTAGGACTGTGCAGAACCTTGATGGTTTCCTGCGCCGCCAGTCCCGGCGCCACCAGTTTCCGGCCGCCCGAGAAACCCAGCATCAAATGTGGCTCGATGAAACCGAGCGTGATGTGCAGGTCGGCGGAGATGAAACGGTCATCGATATACACCGGCGTGCCCGACGCAGTGGAACCCAGGTGACGATGCTGCGACAGATTCCGCGCGTCGTGATTGAGCACGCGGTAGCTGGCGGCAATCTCCTCACCGCAGATCTGCCGGATCTCGCCATCGGTCGCCGCGCGGTGCAGCCCGGTCGCGATCAGGATAGTGATATCTTCGCGTCGCAGCCCGGCCTGTTCGAGGCGCCGCAAAATGGGAGGAAGCGTCTGCCGATTGGGAGCCGGCCGCGTGATGTCGCAAACGGAAATGGCCGCCGTCCGCTTGCCGCGCGCCAGTTCCACCAGCGGCGGCTTTCCAACCGGCGCATCCAGAGCCGATTCCAGGCTGCGTTGCGGGTCCGCCAGCGGCCGGGCCGAGCGAGCCTCCAGGATGTGATACTCGAAGCCCTCTGGCAGGTCCACACCGATCCCGGTCTTCCCAAACGCGAGGTCTACCCGCATGAGGTCATCGTACTACGGTGGCTTCACTAGGCTGAAACCCACATAAGATCCGCTTCCACTCGGCCTTGGGCTTCTGAAAGTTGACCAGCAGGCAGAGAGTCCGGCCGGAGGCTCGCAGATAGTTGATACATTGCGCAGTATGCTCGTTGGCAAGCCGCTCCACACATTTCAGCTCGACCACCAACACATCCTCGACGAGGATATCGGCGAAATATTCCCCGACGTAATGATCTTTGTAAATCACCGGAAATGAAGCTTGGGCTATAGCTCGAATATTACGAAGCCCGAGTTCCCGGAGCAAAGCGCGCTCATAGACCTTCTCAAGGAATCCAGCGCCAACGGTATTAGAGACTTCGATCACCGCGCCGAGCACGCGCTCAGTAAGAGATTCGAAAAATCCGCGTTCATCTGCGTTCATCAGCGGCTAATATGTTTTGTGCTGTTGTAAGCGAACGCCTCTCAGAACAATAGTTAGTGGACTGCGGGGAATTTTGAGACACGCTGTCAGTTAGACACGTACGGTCCGCTGAGAACTGCTCGACGGACCACTCTTTATCGTTGCACAATGGCTCTGGCCGGGAAAGCGGAGGCAGG
>Ga0182024_10002458_pt1 | contig 45832 bp, 44 predicted proteins | sample P32metaG_FD_120480 | JGI IMG/M metagenome (GOLD analysis project Ga0182024, IMG submission 120480) | Permafrost microbial communities from Stordalen Mire, Sweden - P3-2 metaG (Illumina Assembly) | ecosystem: Environmental > Terrestrial > Soil > Wetlands > Permafrost | place: Sweden: Stordalen... | reverse complement strand
CACTCTTGAAAATGTCGCGATTGATTCCGCCGATCGCCGCGTCGTCTATCTCGCGCCAGGCCGCTTCGAAGCGCCGAATTGGATGCGTGATGGCAGCGCATTTCTTTTTAACAGCGACGGTCACATCGAGCGGCTGGCAGTTGGCAGCAACAAACCAATCATGATCGATACCGGCTTCGCGACCCGTTGCAACAACGATCACGGAATCTCGCCGGACTCTACGCAGAGTGCCATCAGTGACAATTCGCAGGGCGATCACAGTTCGCTCGTCTATCTCGTTCCAATCGCTGGTGGCACACCGCGCCGCATCACCCAGAATTCTCCGTCGTACTGGCACGGATGGTCACCCGACGGCAAGACGCTCGCGTTTGTCGGCCAACGCAACGGCGACTTTGATATCTACTCAATTCCAGCCGCGGGCGGCGACGAGACCCGGTTGACCACCGCCAAGGGATTAGATGATGGCCCGGAATATTCGCCCGACGGAAAATACATTTACTTCAACTCCGAGCGCACCGGCCACATGCAGATCTGGCGCATGAAGCCCGACGGCAGTGAGCAGGAGCAAGTCTTCTCGGACGATTTCAACAACTGGTTCCCGCACATTTCTCCCGACGGCCAGTGGATGGTCTTCCTCACCTACGCGGCCGACGTGACCGGCCATCCGGAAAATAAAAATGTAATGCTGCGCCTGATGTCGCTGAGCGATTCGAATGCGAAGGATAAGAAGGAAAAGAAGATCACGGTGCTGGCGAAATTATTCGGCGGGCAAGGCACGATTAATGTTCCGTCATGGTCGCCCGACAGCAAGCAGGTGGCGTTTGTGAGCTACATGCTCGTGCCGGAAGAGAGCAGATAGTTGCAGTACCACATCACTCCGGCTTCGGAGACAACCCTAACGGCCCACGCGTTCGTCGAAGAACTTTGCCATTAACTCCAGCGCCTCTTTGGTCTCCGGCAACTGGAAGTGATACCAGAAGGCGTGCGGCAACGCTTCGAACACGACCAATCGCGCATCCACTCCGGCGTGCAACAGCGCGCGTTGCAGTGTGCTCGTGTCGCTCAGCAAAATATCGCGCGTGCTGGTGACCAGCAGGCTGGCCGGCATGCCATGCAGATCGGCAAATAGCGGCGACAGAACCGGATCTTTACGATCCGTCTTGCCGACATATTGATCGTCGGGCTGATCATTGGAATCGATCGGCCGCATCTCGCCCGGAAACCCATTCAGCGTAAAAAGCTGACGCGAGTCGCCGACGCGGCTGAAGTCTCCGAGACCGGAAAATATGCCCAGCGCCGCCGGCAGCGGGAGTCCCGATTGTTTGAGACGCACAGCGACTTCAGCAGTCAGAATCGCTCCTGCCGACGTTCCGAAGATTCCGATACTGTGTGGCTTATAAGTTTTCAGTAGCTCTTTGTACACTGCGATCACGTCGTCGACTGCCGCCGGGAAAGGATTCTCTGGAGCGAGGCGATAATAGACGGAGACAACTTTGGTCTTCGCCAGATTGGCGATCGGAATGCCTTCGATCAAAGAGCCCGAGTCGGAATTGAATCCGCCGCCATGCAGGTTAATGAGCACGCGATTGCGATTGGCTTCGGGCATGTTGAGCGGAGTGATGATGTCGGTGCGAACTCCGGCGGTAGTTGTTTCTTCAACGTTGGCGGGATAATATTTGCGCGCTTCGCCAGAGCCGAACTTTCGCCATTCATCGGTGCGCGCGCGCCGCTCTGCCAGCGTCTGCTGTCCGCCCTTGTATTGCTCAAGAGACTTTAGCCATTGCTGGGCTTCCGGACTGATTGTCGATGGCATCGGCACCATGCGAGTGATGTGAGCGGTGCCGTCGGGATCGAATCTCGCGGAATCCTGCGGCGAAGCCGTGTTGGACTGAGCGGCTAAGATCGGAGCGATCGCGATAATGAGATGGAGCGCGATGAGTTTCATCGCTCACATTTGTATCAGAGGAGTGGACGCAAGCCAAAAACTAACCACACCAAAAACTAAACACAGGGGCACAGAGGACTCTAGGTCGCTCTGTGGAACTCTGTGTCCTCCGTGGTTCAGACTTACGCAGCCGGGTTTTAAGTCAGCGAATATTTCCCTCGCTCGATCATCTTCTGCGCGATTTGCTGCCTCAATTCGATGGTGTTGAACGGTTCGTACTTCGCCAGCCGCCGCAGGATTGCAAGTTGAGTCCGCATCATATCGCCGTCGGCCACTGCGGCAATTATTTTGCGTGCTGCCGATTCCACTTTTTCCATTGCCTGCGTTAGATAGACACGGGTCATCGCGATGGGCAGAGCCGCCCGCTCTTCGCCCTTTGCCTGCACAATCTTCTGAGCCCGCAGAACGGCCGACTCCATGGCATAGGTTTCAATCGTCATGTCGGCGATGGCGCCCATAATTTCCTGTTGATCCTGAATCGCCTGCATGTATTTCTGAGTCGCAGCGCCAGCCGCGAACAGGCCCAGCTTCTTGGCTTGCGCTACCAATTTTCGTTCTTCCGGAAGCGCGCCCTCGAGTTCGTCCGCCGCCGATGGACCAGAGAGTACTTCGTCCATTAACTTTTTAATCGCCGTCATCAGCGGCAATTGCCCGGTCATCGCGCGCTTCAGCAGGAAACCCGTAATGATCAGCCGATTGATTTCGTTGGTGCCCTCGAAGATGCGATTGATGCGGGCATCACGGTAGGCGCGCTCGGCTGGATACTCCTCGACAAATCCGTAGCCCGCGTAAATCTGAACGGTTTCGTCGACTACGTAGTCGATCATCTCCGAGCCCCACACTTTAATAATGGAGCACTCGACGGCGTATTCTTCGATCGCTTTGAGGGTCTGCTTGCCTGCGTCGGCCGCCGATTTGTCGACTTCGCCGAGAGCAACATCCATCATCCCGACGGTGCGATAGACGAGGGACTCGCCTACATAAAGCAGCGTCGCCATATTGGCAATTTTTTCCCGCACCAGCCCGAAGTCGGCGATGACTTTGTTGAAGGCCTTGCGCTGTTTGGCATAACCAATGGCATTTTCCAGCGACACCCGGCCTCCCCCCACGCACATCGCACCCAACTTGAAGCGGCCGACATTCAAGATATTGAAGGCGATGATGTGGCCTTTGCCGATTTCGCCCAACAGGTTTTCAACCGGAACTTTGCAATCGTTGAGAATGATGGGACAGGTCGACGATCCGCGAATTCCCATTTTGTGCTCTTCGGCGCCGACCGAGAAACCAGGAAAATTTCTTTCGACCAGGAAAGCGCTGAACCTTTCACCGTTGACTTTGGCGAAGACCGTGAACAGGTCGGCGAAGCCGGCATTGGTGATCCACATTTTTTCGCCGTTCAGCACGTAATGTTTTCCATCCGACGAAAGCTCGGCACGGGCGCGGCAATTAAGAGCGTCGGAGCCAGAGGACGCTTCCGATAGCGCGTAGGCGCCAACAATTTCACCCGAGGCCAGGCGCGGCAGATATTTGTTCTTCTGATCTTCGGTACCGAAATACACGATGGGCAACAGTCCGATGCCGCTGTGCGCGCCCCAGGTGGTGGCGAAGCCGGCGTACTTCGCAATGTGATCGGCAATGACGGCGGCGGTGACTTTATCCATTTCGAGGCCGCCGTAGGCCTCCGGAATCTCGACGCCGCTGAGTCCGAGTTCGCCCGCTTTTTTCAGAAGGTCACGAGAAACCGAAAAATCCTTGTGCTCAATCTTCTCGACATTGGGCAGAATTTCGTTGACGGCGAACTCCTCGGCCGTTTGGCCGATCAGTTCGTGCTGCTCGCTGAAGTCTTCAGGCGTGAAAACCTCTTCTGGCTGTCTGGAATCCAGTAGAAAACTGCCGCCGGAAATTCTGCCTTTAGGAACCGCCGTTATAGTTGCCATATTTTTGCCTCCCCCAATGAAGACCCGCCGAGTGAATCGCGCGGCGGAAGTACACAGCAATTCTAATCGGGACGGCAACGGAAGGATAGAGCAGGCACTGCGGCGTTTATGGAGGTTTCGCGCCGTTATAGTAAATGCGAACCTTCGATTGAAATTGCGCGGAAGTACGCGATCGCACTCAGCGATAATCCGATTCGAAGCCCAAGGAATCAGATCGCAAACCCTGCGAATATCTCCAGCTGCCCACAGCGCTGAAGGCGTGTGCCGACGGCGACTGCTGACGGCACATCTTATATCTGGCCTGTAGCGTCTGGTAAAGATTGGATTCGCTTTGCGCGTCGCGCGTCATGTTCGAACAATCCTGCGGCGTACCGGCGACGCAAGCGCTTTGCCGTGCCGACTCGGCCGCTTGCGCTCGTTGTGCCTGCCGCGCTAAGGCTGCCCGCGGCCCGCTGCAATCGTCCAGAAAATTGGCCTGCAGCAGGCAACTGCCTCCATTCCAGATTTCCCCGGCGGAGCAGATCCCGCGTCTACGCTCAAACAGCCCGGCGCACCCACCTGCGCGGCCCTGTCCCGCAGGGCAGACCACACACGGGCCTTTAAAGCAGATTCTGTAGCGCAGATCGGCAGTCTTCGCAGCCTTTGGTTCGGATTTTCGAAAGGGATGGCGCAAAAATGAGATGAATTTCTGTCTGCCAGACATTTCCGTCCTGGCTTGTAATCGCACATTTGGATCGCGACCCTCACGCGTGGCATCCAGGGACGGGTTCGTCGGGGCTTTCTGGGCGCTTGACGTGTGCGATGCGGACGATCCTCGCGAAGACGATCCGTGTGAGGACGAGCCGTATGAAGACGAGCCATGCGCAGCTGAACCACCGCTGCTGCTCGCGGAGCTCGCTGAAGAGCTACCGCCAAAAGAAGCATGAGATCCGCCGCTGCTTGAAGCGCCAGAATTGCCTCCGCCGCTGGAGGAATGCTGTGCTAATGCTGACGAGAAGAAGATGAGAACCGATGCGAGACAAAGGCTGGAGAGCCGCATAAAGCACCTCTTACCAACCGAAAACAAGCCAACCGAAAGCAAGGCTGAGGGTGCCTTACTTTCTAAGAACCATTACATCCCGAGAAAAAGTATAGGTCGCAATCCTGTCAAAGAGGGTAGCAATTGGGTAAAGAAGTGTTGTGCAATCCGCTCAGCGTTCCAACAAAAGCGGTCCCTCCACCGCTGTCTTCACGCCATAGCGTGCTGCTGGCTGGCAAGTTGAATAGCCGGTGATGTGCGTAGAATCAGAATCCTTGGAATCGCGTGCGACCACGTAGCTGCGCATCGTGTAGCAAGTCGCACCACCATCCAGTGAACCATCCCAGCCCGGCGCCACTTTAAAGGTGAATGTGGTTGCGCCGGTATAGGACTTGCCTTGATCGAAATGGAACTGATCAATCCGAATGTGGTCCATTGGATTTTGGGGCGTGTCCGGGTCCGACTGATGAGGAACTATCTGCCAAGGCTCCGAAAGCTCGCCCAGGGATTTGGGTGTGAGCCTTGTCCCGGCCGAGTTGGCGGCCGAGGAAGAGTTGCTTGGCAGCTGTACCTGAGCGAACAAGGGCAACGAGCAAAAGGCGAGAGTTGCGGAAAAAAGGCGGGTGAGAGTCATGGGAACCCCTCCTGAGCCGAATTATAGCCCTGACGTCAATTCAGATTTTCGAAAATTCCCGCAGCCCCCATGCCTCCGCCCACGCACATGGTGACCATGCCGTAACGACCCTTCCGGCGCTTTAGTTCGCGGATCACGGTCGCCGTCAGCTTTGCCCCGGTGCAGCCGAGCGGGTGTCCCAGGGCGATGGCGCCACCATTTGGATTCACTTTCTCCGGATCCAATCCCGCTTCCTGGATTACGGCCAGCGACTGCGCCGCGAAAGCCTCGTTCAACTCGATGACGTCAATGTCAGAGAGCTTCAGTCCCGCCATCTTAAGGGCTTTCGGAATCGCAAACACTGGGCCAAGCCCCATTTCTTCCGGCTTATATCCCGCGGTTGCGAACGAAACGTAACGCGCCAGTGGCTGGATGCCCAACGCTTTCGCGCGCTCGGCAGACATGACGACAGCCGCGGCCGCGCCATCCGACATCTGCGAGGAATTGCCGGCCGTTACCGTACCCTTCAGATGAAATGCCGGCTTCAACGCGAGCAGCGCTTCCAGTGACGTGTCGTCACGTGGGCCTTCGTCGGTCTTGAAAGTGATTTCCTGACGTTTCGGCTTCGATCCATTGGGTGTGCTGAAAATCACTGGCACCGGCACAATTTCCTCGTCGAACTTTCCTGCTTGAATCGCCGCCAGCGCTTTCTGATGACTGCGCAAGGAGAATTCATCCGCCGCCTGTCGTGCAATACCGAACCGCTGTCCGACCCGTTCGGCAGTGAGTCCCATGGAAAGATATGCATCGGGATAGTGATCGACGAGCCATGGGTTTGGGGAGATCTTGTGCCCGCCCATGGGAATCATCGACATGGATTCCGTACCGCCGGCGACAATTACTTCCGCACCTCCGCTCATGATGCGTTCAGCCGCCATGGCAATGGACTGCAGCCCCGAAGAACAGAAGCGGTTGATGGTGAGCGCCGAAACCTCCACCGGAAGGCCCGCGCGCAGCGAGGCAATGCGGGCCACGTTCATGCCCTGCTCGGCCTCAGGCATGGCACAGCCCAAAATGACGTCTTCAATTTCTTTCGGATCGAGTTGCGGCACACGCTCAAGAGCGCCTTTGATCGCAACTGCGGCGAGTTCATCGGGGCGAGTAGAACGGAGCGCGCCTTTGTAGGCGCGTCCTACGGGCGTACGAACTGAAGAGGCAATGATGACTTCACGCATAACATTTCTCCGTTTTTCGGCAAACCATGTATTAGGCAAACTGTGTATTAGATGTTCCCATTTTTGCGCTGGCTTCTCCGCACGGCCATCACTTGGCTGCCGCGAAAAAATAATAGTCGGCGGTGTAATCACTCTTCGTTTCCGCGCCTTTGTGCGACTCATCGCAAGGGTCGTTGCCAGGTTTGCCGCCGTGTGTGTGCACGCGCTGGATCGTCGTCACGTTGGTTAACAGCCCAGTTTTGCCGGCGTGGCTTTCAACATTCACCAGCAGCCAGGGAATTGAGTTCTCATCGAGAGACTCCACATGTGCAACGGCTTTGCCGGTTACTTCACTGCCATCTTTCAGCTTCCAGGTCGGGCCAGCGGAATGCTGCCCGATGACTTTATCCTTGCGATCTTTCAACGCGGCCTCAGGGCCCTTGAGCGTCCAGCTGTACTTGCCATCCGTTCCGGACTGGCAGGTATAGATCTGCGATCCCTTGGCGCGAACGAACAGCACGGGTTGCAGGCCGGCGGGAACGGCAATTGCATCGGGAACGTCGGGCGCAGTTTCTTGTGCGGGAGCGTCGTTCTGCGCGCTGGTTTGAGCATTAGCGATAAAACTTGAACCGAAAACAACGGCCAGGCCAATGAACGCAACGTCAGCCAGGAATGGTTTTCGCATGAGGCGATTGTAGCAGGGCTGACGGACCGCCGATCAAGACTTGACGTGTGTAACATGCAGCGTTACACTATACAGGTGATCAAGAGCTTCCGGCACCGAGGCGTGGAGAAGTTTTTTCACACTGGGTCGAAGACCGGAATTCAGGCAAAGCATGCCAGCAAGCTGCGTTTGCAACTATTCGCCCTTGATAACGCGAACCAGCCCGCAGATATGAAAGCTCCGGGATGGAAGCTTCACCCGCTGACCGGAGAATTCAGAGGTCATTGGGCGGTCAGCGTCAGTGGAAACTGGCGTCTAACGTTCCAGTTTGAAGGGGAGGATGCTGTTCTCGTTGACTATCAGGATTACCACTAATGCGATGTCCAATTACGGTCTTACGGACCGACATACAGGAGCAAGGAGTCGTCCATGCGCATGCACAATCCACCCCACCCTGGGTTAGTTCTCCGGGAATATCTCGGGAGCTTGGCCGTATCAGCGGCAGCGGCACATCTGCGGGTTACGCGTGTCACTTTGTCGCGCGTATTGAACGGTAAGGCCGGGATCTCCGCGGCGATGGCGATCCGCCTGGCGGCGGCATTGGGAACGACGCCGGAACTATAGATGAACATGCAGTCGCAGTACGATCTCTGGCGGGCGAAGCAGGCACGGCAACCGGCGGTGCGCAGATTTGCGCACGTCGCGGCGGGGTGAGTTTTCCGAGTTCGAGGTGTAGGGAGCTTTAGTTTCTTAGCGTCTTCCCCGTTTTCAGCATGTACTGAATCCTTTCCTGCGTTTTCTTTTCTCCGCAGAGCGATTTGAAGCCTTCGCGTTCTAGGTCGAGAATGTATTGTTCGCTCACCGGGGTGCCCGGCGTGATGTTGCCACCGCATAGGACTTCGGCAATTTTTCCGCCGAGTTTTACTTCGTAGTCGGTGATGAAATCGCCTTGACGCATGAGGTGAACGCCCATTTTGAGCGCAGCCAGAAGGCTTTCGCCCGGAGCGGGAATGTCGGTGCGGGGAATTGGCGGCTCGTATCCCGCACGAGCGAGTTCAAGGGCACGCGCCTTGGCGTCGGAGAGCACGCGTTCGCGGTTCATGGTGATGCGATCGGAATCGGAGAGGAAACCAAGGCCGCGAGCTTCATGTGCGGACGTTGCGACCTTGGCCGTTGCAATGGCCTCGAACGCTTTCTTCATCGCTTCCATCATTTCGACGGAGCCAGCGAGCGCCTCGCCGGAAACTTTTCCGCGCGATGCTGCGGCGCTATCGACGGCTCGCAGGAGCATTTCCTTACAGCCACCGCCGCCGGGCAACAAACCAACGCCGACTTCGACCAATCCGGTATAGAGTTCGGCATGCGGTTGGCGCGCGGCGGCGTGCAGGGAAATTTCCGTGCCGCCTCCCAGGCACAGCCCGAACGGTGCGGAGACGACCGGCTTCGGCGAGAATTTGATTGCCTGCGTCATCCCCTGGAATTGGCGGATCGCGAGGTCGACATCGTCCCACTCTTCTTCCTGCACGCTCATAAGTAGCAGCATCAAGTTCGCGCCCACGGAAAAATTCGTCGCGTCGTTGGTAATGACGAACGCGTCGAAGCCATCGTCGGGACCGCCGGGTTTAAGCGATTGAATAATCAGGCTGATGATGTCGGAGCCGAGCGAGTTCATCTTGCTGTGGAACTCGATGCAAGCCACACCGTCGCCGAGATCGACGAGCGATGCTCCGGAATTCTTCTTGACCACCCCGTTGGATTTCTTCGCGACCGTCACCGACCACACGCCAGGAGGGACCTCGACCGCTTCCCAGTTGCTGCTGGGCAAGTCCCAGTACTTGCGTGCAGCCGGCGATTTCGGATCGTCGTCGTACCATGACTTTTGGCCCGCGGCCAGCAGTTTCTCCACATTGGCTGCCACCGGCTTGCCTTCTTGTTTCATTCGTGCGGTCGTGGCTTCGATGCCGGCTGCGTCCCACAATTCGAAGGGGCCGAGTTCCCAGTTGAAGCCAAGGCGCATGGCACGATCGATCTCAACGATGGAATCAGAAATTTCTGGCACGCGGTTGGCGGAGTAAGTCCAAAGATCGGAGAGCGCAGCCCAAAGAAATGCGCCGGCTTTGTCGTTTTTCTGCGGGCCGCTGCCGTTGAGGCCAAGCAGTGTTCGCAGACGGGTTCCCGTGTCCTCGATATTCTTGGCAACGTCGAGGGCGGGAAATTTTGGCCTCTGGCGCGGATGGTATTCCAGCGTCTTCCAATCGAGCGCGAGGCGTTCGTCTTGTTTGGCAGATTCGGCGGGCGAGGGCGCCCGCCCTACATTTTTCTTGTAGAAGCCACCTTTGGTTTTATCGCCCAGCCATTTGCGCTCCAGCATCTTCCCGAAGAATTCAGGCAAGCGAAGATCGCTGCGCTCGTCGTGGACATTGGTGGTCATGTTGCCGACCACGTGGCCAAGAATGTCGAGTCCGACCAGGTCGATGGTGCGGAATGTGGCGGACTTGGGCCAGCCTACGGCCTGTCCCGTGAGTGCGTCGACTTCTTCAACGCTCAGGCCCATCTCCTGCATCAGGCGCATAACGTTCAATACTGAGAATGTGCCGATGCGATTGCCGATAAAGTTGGGCGTATCTTTGGCCATAACGACGCCCTTGCCTAGACGCACATCGCTGAAGTGAGCGACGGCATCGATGGCCGCGCGATCGGAGTCGGCCGTAGGAATAATTTCCAACAGGCGCATGTAGCGTGGCGGATTGAAGAAATGCGTTCCAAACCAGGAGCGGCGGAAGTCGTCGGAGAATCCTTCGGCAATCTTGCCGACGGGCAAGCCACTGGTGTTGGTAGTAACCATGCTCCCAGGTTTGCGCACGGCTTCTACTTTCCGCAGCAAAGACCGTTTGATTTCGAGGTTTTCCACCACGGCTTCAATAATCCAATCAACCTCGGCAAGCTTCTTGAGGTCGTCTTCGAAATTGCCTACGGTGACGAGCCGGGCGAGCGAGGGCTCCATGAACGCCGCTGGCTTGGATTTTTTTGCGGCATCGAGTCCCGCCGCAGCTATCTTGTTTCGTGCGGGGCCATCGGCGTCAGGGGGAACAATATCGAACAGGTAGCTGGGAACGCCGGCATTGGCGAAATGGGCGGAGATCCGGGCGCCCATGGTCCCGGCGCCAAGAACAGCGACTTTATTGATGCGCTTCATAATTAGGCCTCAAAAGAAATGTTTTCGCAAGATTCAAAAAGGCGGCATTGTTTGGTAATGAATTGTTGAGTAATCAATTGTTTAGTAGTTTAGGGATGATTAGAATCCGGATCGAGTCAGCGTCCGCGTCAGTCGCCGGAATTTCTAAACTGGCAATGGTAATCGCAAGGAGGATAATTTATCCAGGGCTGTAGTCACAGCTCTGCATGGGCTGCGATATATTCCAGCGCTTTGCGCGCCATCTGTTTCTCGCCGCTGTAAGCCAGCAACCTGGGCGCGTCTTCCAGTCGCACCCACTTCGCTTCCCCGACCTCGATTCGCATATCTTCGGAAATGTCGTCGATATCTCCCGACTCGTAGCGCAGCAGGTAGAAGCTGACAATTTTGAACACACGCTGGCCATCGCCCCACGATCGCACGTAGGCATATTTGATGTCCGCGAGTTTGGTGATGGGAAGCGCCGTAATCCCTGTTTCTTCACGAACTTCGCGCAACGCAGCATCCAGCACCTTTTCGCCGGGACCAATCAAGCCTTTCGGCAGGCATAAAATCGCTTTCGGTTTCGAGCGAACCGGGAGTTTCGCTGGGATGGAAGCCGCCGCGGAAACCACCGGCAACTCGATGGCGGCCATCCACCACACGCTGTCTACCTTTCGGATTACAACCCCACCGGCTGAAATCTCGCGCACCATACTGTCAACCACTTAGCGGCCTACAGGTCTTTTGCCACGCGCCCGCTGACGCCACGGTAACGGTTACTGCCCTCCCCCAAGGTAATCTATCGTGGCACCGTTGTGCCCTACAAACCCTTGTGCAAATGTGGCATCTTATTTGCTGTGTAGGTTGTAGTACCTGAAGTCGTGAGCCGGACGCGGGGTTTTTGTGAATAGTCTGGGGAAGATTATTCGGTCGGTACAAGCCTTTGGGCGGGAGCTTTCCCGCCAGGCAGCCCCAGTTTTGCCGTCGCGCACTCCCGCGATCGGCGTGGCCCTGGGTGGAGGCTTCGCCCGCGGCATTGCTCATGTCGGAGTTCTGAAGGTTCTCGAACAAGAAGGCATTCCGGTTCGCGTCGTCGCCGGCACTAGTGTTGGCGCCCTAATCGGCGCCGCTTATTGCAGTGGCGTGACTCTTCAGGAATTGGAAGACATGGCGGCCAGCGTGCGCTTCAGCAACTTCGCCCGTTGGACGCTCTCCCGCTGCGGCTTCGCTTCGAACGATCGCATGATTTCGTTTCTGACGCGCATCCTGAAAGTGAAGACTTTCGAGGAACTTCGTATCCCTCTCGGCGTGACCGCAACCGACTTCAATACCGGTGAAGGCGTGGTGTTTCATTCGGGTTCGATTATTGATCCGGTTCGCGCCAGTTGCGCCTATCCGGGAATGTTTCTGCCCGTGCAGATTCGCGGACGCTATCTCGTCGACGGCATGCTCTCGCATCCGGTGCCTGCGCGCCCCGTGCGCGAAATGGGCGCTGACCGCGTGCTGGCCGTGCATTTAAAAGGCACATGGTCCCACGGCGGTGCGCCGCGCCATTTATTCGACGTTATTGGCCAATCCTTTGCCATCGCGCAGGATGCGATGTCGTGCCTGTGGCGCGAAGCCGCTGATCTAGTCATTGAACCCGATGTCGCCGGATTCGCCTACGACGACTTCAAGCGCGCCAAGGACTTGATCCGCGTCGGAGAAGCCGCCATGCGGCAAGCGCTGCCCGAAGTTCGCAAATGGCTGGCTACGCCCGAGGAGGCGTCCTCACCTGCTACAGCGCACCCTATGGTCGCGCGTCCCGCGCCCATGCCAGCGGATTAGCCCATTGTGCTCTCAAGGATTTCTACCCGGAGGGCCTGGGACCAAGTCCCTTGTCTTAGAATGCTGCATGTCCACGAAGCACCGTCTCTGCCTCTTCCTGAATCCGCTTCCACGCATTCTCCACATGTCTCGCCTGGGTGTGAGTTTGTCCCACAGAAAGACGCAAGGTAAGTTTTCCGTTTAGCTTCGTGTGAGTCAGGAACAAGTCACCGCTGCGGTTGAGTCGCCCCATAATTTTCTGATTCGTCGCATCTCCGCCTCTGTGCCGGAAACAAACCAGATTCAGCGGCACCGGCGCGGCCAGCTCAAAACGATTATCGGTTCGCACCCACTCAGCGAACAACTGCGCCAGCTTCACATGCTGGCGAATGTGATGCTGCAGCCCCTCCACACCGTAATGGCGGATCACAAACCACAATTTCAACGACCGAAATCGCCTGCCTAGCTGGATGTGCCAGTCGCGGTAATCGATAACCGCGCCCGACTCCGTCGCTTGATTGCGCAGATATTCCGGCAGAATACTGAGCGTCTGAATCAACGACTTCCGGTCGGCCACCCAGAAGCAGCTGCAGTCGAAGTTGGTGAACATCCATTTGTGCGGATTGAAATTGTAACTGTCGGCAGATTCGACTCCGTTCTGCAGGTGGCGAAATTCAGGGCAGAGCATGGCGGTGCCCGACATAGCAGCGTCCACGTGCAGCCAAAGATTATGCTGACGGCAAACCTCGCCAATCGCGCCAATTGGATCCATCGCATTCGAGGAAGTGGTACCGACAGTGGCGCACACAAAAAACGGAGTAAGTCCGGCGCGCCGGTCGGCGCCTACTTGGCGTGCCAGGGCGTCAGGTCGCATGGCGAGATTCTGGTCGACTTCGATCAGCCGCAGATTTTCCACGCCGATGCCGGCAATCATTGCAGCTTTTTCCAGAGAAGAATGCGTCTGCGTCGACGCGTACGCGACCAACTTTCCGTCGCATCCCTTTTTATTGCTCACATAATGAGTAGCTCGCTCGCGTGCGGCCAGCAGTGCGCAAAGTGAGGAACTTGACGCTGTATCCTGAATGACGCCGCCGCCCGTATTCGACGACAGGAATTTCTCAGGCAGGCCGAGCATTCCGACCAGCCAATCCATCATATGGGTCTCAAGTTCGGTGCACGCCGGACTCGTCGACCACAGCATCCCCTGCACGTCCAATCCGGAAGAAAGAAGATCGCCTAGAATTCCCGGACCCGAAGCGTTGCTTGGAAAGTATGCGAAGAAATTCGGCGACTGCCAGTGCGTGACACCCGGCAGAATCAACTGCTCGACGTCTTTCAATAGCGCTTCAAACGGCTCACCCTGCACCGGAGGATTCGCCGGAAGCGATGCTCGAATCTCCCCCGGCTTCACCCGCGAAAGTACCGGGAATGATTCGATGCGTGCCTGATAGTCGGCGATCCAATCGACCACGGCATGCCCGTGGCGCCGGAATTCGTCGGGCGTCATATGAAAGGATTTCTCGTCGGACACTTTTTCTCCCGTCACTGCAATCTTCCAAAATACATTCGGGTTTTGTAATCGAAGGTTGCCCGTCCCGCAATAGCATGCGCGTCAAAAATCCGCCGCAGTTCGCGCAGCATCGGCTCGTGATTCGGATGTTCTGGTCCCGGCGCGTAAGAGGATGACAGCAGCCGGCCTTCGATTCCGGTGTAGTCGAACTCCTGTCGCATCTCAAACACGCGCTCTTGAAACGGCGCCGGATCGAAGAACTCATTCACGGCATCCGTGGTGCGCTCATGGCGAACATCTTGGTAGTCGGTGCCGAAGGTCAAGAGCAGTTGCTCATACTCGCGCAGGAACGGGGTGGAATCCGTCAACCGCTCGTTCCAAAGAAGCGCCAAGCAGCCCCCGGGTTTCAAGATTCGCACAAACTCGCGTCGCGCCCGCTCGCGATCGAACCAGTGCGCAGCTTGCGCCACGGTAACAAAATCCACGCTCCTGTCCGGCAGAGTTGTGGCTTCTGCAGTGCCCGCAACGCTTGTGAATTTCGGAAATGCTGCCAACAAACGCCCGCCTGCCTGGCGCATTTCGGTGTTGGGCTCGACGCCGAAAACTTTATTCCCGTTCTCCAGCAGCATTCGGGTCCAAGTCCCAGTGCCGGAAGCAATGTCGGCGACCACATGTCCCGGCTTCAGTCCGCACTCGCGTATCAAGCTTCGCAACGCTTCCGGAGGATATCCCGGCCGATACCGGACATAATTCTCGACACGATCGGAAAATCGGCTGGTAGCGTTGGAGGCAGGCATAGGATGCGGCGCGGCAAGATTTATCGCCTTGCCAGAAAGCCATTCTAACGGCAGGATAGAGATGTTGTCCCACTACTGAAGTCATCACGGTTCTTCGAACCGGAATTTTGCGGCAGTGAATGAAAGTGAATTCGGTGCGCAGACCAGCCACCTATGCGAGTCGTGATCAAAGTTGGCACCAGTCTTATCGCTCCCGGCGGGAACATTGATATCAACCTGCTCCGCGGCATTGTCGATCAGTTTGATCTGTCAAAGAACGAATATCTGATTGTCACATCGGGTGCGATTGCCGCAGGCATGTCAGGGTTGTCGCTGCAGAAACGTCCGGGCAATGTCCCGCGCATGCAGGCCTGTGCGGCGGTTGGCCAGAGCAAGCTGATGCACACTTATGAGCGGTTGTTCTTCGGCAAGAAAGTCGTCGCGCAATTGCTGCTTTCGAGCGACGACTTTACTTCTCCGGTTCGCTACCGCAATCTGCAGAACGCTCTGGCGGAGTTGCTCGCACTGGGAGTGGTACCCATCGTGAACGAGAATGACAGCGTGTCGGTGCGCGAGTTGGAGGGCGCGTTCGGCGACAATGACGAGTTGAGTTCGCTGCTGGCAAGAGCGGTGAAAGCTGACTGGCTTCTGCTGCTGACCAATGTCGACGGGTTCCTGCTGCCGAACGGCGGAAAGAAACCGCGGCTGCAGCGTGTGATTCGCAAGCTTACTCCGGCTCTCGAAGCAAAGTGCAACGGCAAAAGTTCGCTGGGCCGCGGCGGCATGATTTCGAAGTTGCGCGCCGCCAAACTGGCGAGCGAGGGCGGAGTTCACGTGGCGATCGTGAATGGGCGGCACCCCAGGGCGATCACGCTGGGGCTGGAACGCAAGATTGGAACCTATTTCCCGCCGCAGAGAGTCAGGTAGGGATTTAAATGGCTGCCACTCCGATCACCGTCGCCTCAACGCAAGAAAAATTGCTGCGCGCGCGTGCCGCATCGGCCAGGCTTGCCTTGCTCTCCACGGAAGAAAAAAATGCGCTGCTGCTGGCGATCGCCGATGCGATCGAAGCGAACGGAAAAAATATACTGGATGCAAACCGCGAGGACATGGAAAGGTCCGCTCTCGATGGCGCGATGCGCGACCGCCTGCTGCTGACGCCTACGCGCATTCAAGAAATGGCGCGCGGTGTGCGCGAAGTCGCGGCCCTTCCTGACCCGATCGGCGAAACCTTGGCGGAGTGGACGAAGTCGAACGGCCTGCGTATCCGCAAAGTGCGGGTTCCGCTGGGCGTGATCGGAATTATTTATGAGTCACGACCGAATGTCACGGTCGACACCGCGGTGCTGGCGCTGAAGAGCGGCAACGCTATCGTTCTGCGCGGCGGAAAAGAGGCGGCGCGAAGCAGCCAGCGGCTTGTAGGAATTATGACTGCGGTACCGGGTTTGCCCTCCGGCGCAATCGAACTGCTGGATTCCAGCACGCGGCAGTCCGTGCAGGAACTAATTAAAGCTCGCGGTCTCGTCGACGTCATCATTCCCCGCGGCGGCGCAGGCCTCATCTCGTTTGTTACGGAGAATTCGTCGGTTCCGGTTATCGAGACGGGGGCGGGAAATTGTCACATCTTTGTGGATGAGTCTGCTGATTTCGAAATGGCCGACCGCATTGTCATCAACGCCAAAACGCAGCGTCCATCGGTGTGCAACGCTGCCGAGAAGTTGCTGGTGCATGAGCGGATTGCTGCTGAGTATGTTCCGCGCATTACGAAGAAATTAATTGACGCCGGCGTTGAAGTGCGCGGCGACGACAAAGTTCGAGCCTTGACTACGGGATTAGAAGTTGGTCCCGCGGCCGAACAAGACTGGTACGAAGAATATCTGCGGCTATGCATGGCGGTTGCTATCGTCGCCAACGTCGATGATGCCATCGCTCACATCAACCGATATTCCACCAAACACAGCGATTCCATTGTCACCACCAATGAAGTGAACGCCCATAAATTCCTACGCGGTGTGGATTCCGCTGCCGTTTACTGGAATGCCTCCACTCGCTTCACCGACGGCGCAGAATTCGGCTTTGGAGCCGAAATGGGCATAAGTACCCAGAAACTCCATTGCCGCGGCCCGTTCGCGCTGGCGGAGTTAACTTCGACGAAGTACGAAATTATTGGGACCGGGCAGGTAAGGTAGGACGTGTGTAGCGCCAGCTAGCACTGGAGTTTCGCGTCGGGATCATCGCCAAACCGGAACGCGCATTACGTCAAAATGATGATCGTAGGTCCACACCTCGAATCTCAAGCGTGTCGCCAGAGCGCCGATCGTCGCGTCGACCAAAGTGATACGCTGATCCGGCAGCGAACGGACCCTTGTGAGAGCCTGCCTGTAGTCTTCCTGCGTCGGGTTCACCAGGGGTGCATCCGTGATATACGCCAGCCATTTTAGGGCGGCTCCCGTGCCCATGCGGAAGAGCACAAGGCCGTAGGCTTCCAACAAGGTCGGATACGCAATGACCACTTCTCTCCCATCCCTGGCTAGTTTCTCTAACTGTTGCAGGGCTCGTTCGTGGTATGCATCGTCCTCATCGGCAGTTGCATACAGCGGGCCACTGTCGGCCAATACGGCTCGCGTCATTTTTTCATGCCCGTGAGATAAAGGTCGTGATTCACACTTACATCGCTGCGTCCGCTGCGCCCTACAGGTCTAATCTTCAACGGTCGGTACGTCCGCAGATACCCGCGTTCCCGCAAGTATTCTCGCAAGGCCGCCTGCACCACGGTCGTTAGTGCGGGAGGAGCTTCCTGGGCCTGTACATACTCGTCAATGGCCTGGGCAAGATCATCGGGAAGTGTCATCGTGGCTCGCTTCATGAAACCAGTATAGCACCCTAGCGCACCAGATGGTGAACTTGGTGAAGCTGGTGCTATGGCGAACAAAGAGCGAATGAATGCGGCCGTTCCGTTGACGCCACGACAGCCACGAGTACCTGTGCTAACCTTACTAACTTTCACACAGAGCCCATGAGACTAATGTTTGCAGCAGTTCTTCCTCTGGCCATATTACTCACCGGTTCATCCACAGGGGCTGGTGGGAATGCGCCGTCATCTTCCAGTGCAACCCCAGCTATATTCGGCTTTCGCGACGCAGCTGCCGAGCAGGCTACGGAATCTCGCTTCCTGGGAGTGCCCGACTCCAAACTAGCGGAAGAGCATCTCCGCATTCTGACGAAAGTTCCGCACATGGCGGGCACCGTTGAAGACAAAGCGACCGCGGATTATGTCGCGCAGAAATTTCGCGATGCTGGACTCGACACCGAGATTGTCCAATACAAAGTTTGGATGAATTATCCGGCGGAAATTAAGGTCGATATGACGGCGCCGCCGGGAGTCGAAATGCACGGCCCCACGCGCGAGCGCGTCGACGGCGATCCTTATCAAGACGATCCTCGCGTGGTCATGCCCTTCAATGGCATGTCACCGTCGGGCGACGCCGAGGCGGAGGTTATCTACGCGAACTATGGCACTCCCGAAGACTTCGACAAACTCGACAAAATGAAGATCGACGTGCGCGGCAAAATCGTGTTGGTGCGCTACGGCCAGAATTTTCGCGGTGTGAAGGTTTTCGTAGCGCAGGAGCACGGCGCCGCTGGCGTGATTATTTATTCCGACCCGGCAGATGATGGCTGGAAGCGCGGTGATAAATATCCAGAAGGGCCGTGGCGACCGGACACGGGCGTGCAGCGCGGTTCGGTCGGTTATATGTTCGAGTTTCCCGGAGATCCGACTACTCCTGGGGTTGCGTCGCTGCCGTCATTGCCCGATTCGCAGCGCATTTCTCCGCAGCAATCTGCGCAGATACCAAAGATTCCAGTGACGCCATTGTCGTATCACGACGCGTGGCCGGTGCTGCAACACTTGGGCGGGCCGGACTCGCCGCGCGAGTGGCAGGGCGCGCTACCATTCACTTACCACGTGGGGCCGGGGCCGGCAAAGCTAAAGATGCATTTGCGGCAGGACTACCAGTTTCGCACGCTGTGGGATGTGATTGGCCGTGTTCGCGGCAGCCAATTGCCCGACGAATGGGTTGTTGCGGGAAATCATCGCGATGCGTGGGTCTACGGCGCGGTCGACCCCAACAGCGGTACGGCGGCGATGCTCGAGGCGGTGCATGGCGTAGGGGATTTGCTGAAGTCTGGGTGGAAGCCGAAACGCACGTTAATCTTTGCCAGTTGGGACGGCGAAGAAGAAGGCCTGATGGGCTCAACGGAGTGGGTGGAACAGCATGAGGCGGAACTGGCGAACGCGGCGGCTTATTTCAATATGGACGTCGCGGTTTCCGGACCGAAGTTTGGGGCATCCGCTGTGCCCAGCCTCAAACAATTCCTGCGCGACATCACCAAAGTGGTGCCAAGTCCGAAGGGCGGAACTGTTTACGAAGCGTGGCAGAAGGCCGCGCAACCCGATGCTCCTGCGACGCAGTCACCCACGGAAGCGATTGGAGATAGCCGTCGTCCGCCGGCGGCGCAGGTGAAAAGCGACGTTCCCGTCGGAGATTTAGGCAGCGGGTCTGACTACACCGCGTTTCTGCAGCATCTGGGCATTCCTTCGAGCGATGTAAGTTCAAGCGGTCCTTACGGTGTATATCACTCCACTTTCGACGATTTCGCCTGGTTCAAGAAGTTTGGTGACCCGGATTTTGTTTACGAACAGCAAATGGCTCGAATCTTTGGACTGGAAGCGATTCGCATGGCAGATGCCGACGTTCTGCCTTATGACTACGAGGAGTATGCAAAAGAGATTGCGGCGTACTTGGATGCTGCACGCAAGCGCGCGGTGGATAAGTTTGGGGAGCATGCGTTGGACTTTCACGCGGTGGATGCGGCTGCGCATCGTTTTCAGAGTGCGAGCGCGAAGATAGGAGCAAAGCAGAAGAATCCTCCACAAGATGCCGCGCGCCTGAACCAGGCTTTGCGCGGGGCGGAGCGTGGGATGCTGACGGATCAGGGCTTGCCGCATCGCCCTTGGTTTCGCCATGTGATTTACGCGCCCGGAGAATATACCGGCTACGCGGCCGTGGTAATTCCGGGCGTGAATGAGGCTCTGGACAAGGGCGATAGCGAACGGGCACGCCAGCAGTTGGCTGTGCTGGCAGCTGCGTTGGATCGCGCCGCGAAAGCTCTGGAAGGATATCACTAGCATTAACATTGACTAGTCATAGAATGGATCTAGAAATGCGAGCGTGGGTTCATGAGTTCATGGCAACTTCAAGATGCAAAAGCTCGATTTAGCGATTTCCTGAATGCAGCCCTGCAAAAAGGTGCGCAGGTAGTGACGCGCCGGGGCGTGGAGGAAGCCGTGATCGTTCCGATCGAGGAGTGGCGGCGCACGCAGAGGATGCGCCGGCCGGGGATTAAGGAATTGTTGCTAGCCGGCCCTCCTTTCAAGAACCTGGTTCCCCGCGCAGAAAGTTGAAGCTCAGGACTCCGGTGGAGTTCGAGTGATACGGTATCTGCTCGACACCAACATCATCTCTGAGATTCGTAAACCGAAGCCTCACGGTGGCGTGGTCGCCTGGTTTATGGGTTTGCGAGATGAACAGATTTGTCTTTCGGCAGTCACGCTCGGTGAACTGCAGGAAGGAATTGAGCGCACGCGGAAACAAGACTCAACAAAGGCTCGAGCGATTGAAGCCTGGGTCGATGCGTTAGAAGATTCGTCGAACGTGTTGCCCATGGAGGGTCGTTCGTTTCGCGAGATGGCACGCATGATGATGGATAAAGATTATCTGTTGTATGACATCATGATCGCAGCAACCGCGCGTTTGCACGGGCTCACGGTCGCTACTCGCAACGAAAAAGACTTCAGACATTTGGGCGCGGACATCATCAATCCCTTCAAGGCCAGCTAATTTCGCCTATGACTTCCGCTTACGCGCTCGGACAATTCCTGCGCACGCTGCCTGCCTCCGCGGCGGCAACGTTCTTAGCGTTGTTTCCAATTGTCGATCCGTTCGGCGGAATTCCCATCTTCTTCAGCATGACTTCGACCTGGAGCGGTCGAGACCGGCGCCGCACTGCGTTCAAGACCGGTCTCTGGGTGTTCGTCATTTTAGTGACGTTCCTCTTTTTTGGGCGCTTCGTGCTGCACTTCTTTGGCATCTCGCTGCCGGTGCTAAAAATTGCCGGAGGCTTGATCGTTGCCAACACAGCATGGGGGATGGTGACTTCGACTTCCCGCATCACACCAGCGGAAAGTCACGAAGCCGAAAGCAAGGAGGACATCTCGCTCACTCCGCTGGCCATGCCGCTTATGTCAGGACCAGGCGCGATTGGCGTAGTTATGGCGCTGGCAGCTCATGTGGACAATATGGCAGCCTATGTTGGAATGGTGATTGGGGTGGCGGCAATTGCCCTGAGCGTTGCGCTTTTCTTCTGCATGGGCGGGCCTCTGGTGCGGCGGCTCGGTCCCAGCGCGGTGGGCGCCATCAACAAGATTTTCGGCTTCCTGATTCTGGCCATTGCCGTCCAACTCGTATGGGACGGGGTTGCGGATTTCGGCAGATGATTGGCCAAGGGGAGTCGGGTGGCGTTCCGCGGAACTTCAGTCCCTTGCTTTGCGTATCCTGAATAGGCGTTTGCATTCGGGAGGTGCTGCGTGCCCGCAAAATCCGCGGTCCGTTCCAATCATCTTCACAAAACGATTCAGCTGGGTCTGTTCTTGGTGGCGTTATGTGCGGCTTCGTTGTGCGCTGCGAATGATCGGAACTATCAAGAAACCCACAATGACGGCCACGACTTTGTTAGCGGCGGATTCGTGCACATACGCCTGAGCGTGGGAGATGTGCATGTTCGGCGCTCCGATTCCACGAAGATCAATTTGCGCTACACCATCAAGTCTGACCGCGAGCGGAATGTAAAAGAAGCCCATGTGGACTTCGACGTTCACGGCAGCGATGCGACCATCAATCTCCAGGCGGCTTCCGGCAGCAATACTGAGATCGACGTAGACCTCGAGGTGCCCGAAAAAACCAATCTCGACGTGCACGCCAAAGTCGGCGACGTGACGGTCGAGGACATTGAGGGTGACAAGGATGTAACCCTGGGCGTGGGAGACATACGTGTATCGGGAGGCGCCGGGCCCCCCTATCGATTGGTCAATGCCAGCGCCGGAATTGGCGACGTGAGCGGCGATGGGTACGGCGAGACCAGTGGCTGGCTGGGCAAGACTTTGAAGTATCGCGGCGAAGGCAAATACGAGCTACGGGCGCACGTCGGTGTGGGGGATATTCGCCTGGACGGGAAGTAGAATCGTCGCATGGCAGGAGTACCATCCACCAGTGCACGCTTCTCGGCGCGCTGGCGTTTTTCTGTTCATCCACCAATGCCGGGTATTTGCGCTTCCAACATATTTTCTGCCTCAGCGGCGTCGGTGGTCGGAACCGGCAGGGTAACCAAGATTTTCGTCCCGTTGTGATTCGAGTCGATCTGCAAGCTTCCGTTGTAATGACGAACCCGCTCTCGCATGCCTGTAATCCCTACGCCGGAACGCGCGGCGCGAATTCCAGCCAGCTTCTCCGCCGGTATACCCTTGCCCTGATCTTCAATTTCAAGAGTAACCCTCGTTGACGTACGGGAAAGGCGTACCGTTGCCGTCTTGCTGCCCGAGTGGCGATGGATGTTGGTGAGGCATTCCTGAACGATGCGAAACATGGCTAGTTCCATCTCGTCTGGGAGTCTGCCGAAGTCGTTGTCAATCTGCGGATCCACGGTCAGCCCGCTTCGTTCCATCAAACCCTGCAAGTACCAGCGAACCGCCTCCGGAAGGCCGTTTTCATCCAGAAGTGGAGGATGCAAGAGATATGACGTCGTGCGTATCTCTTTGTTCAACTGTTGCAGCAAGGTCTGGCTGTCATCGAGTACCTTGCCCAGCATGGGGTTCTTCCTCGAGTGTTGCGTCATGCTGGCCAGGTTCATGGCCAGCGCGGCAATGATTTGTCCCGCACTGTCGTGCAATTCGCGGGCAATATTGCGACGCTCATCGTCCTGAGACTGCAGCAGGCGGCTGGAGAGTTCACGAAGTTGCTCCGACTGTTGCAGCACTTCGGCATTGCGGAGTTCCAGCTCTTGAGTTCGACTGTGAACCTGCTTTTCGAGTTGGTCGGCCAGGTTCCGCAGACGTTCCTCGCTTTTTTGCAGGCGCTTTTGCACCTCAACGCGCTCTGTGATGTCCCCCGTGATAGCAAGTTGGACAACGGTACCATCCGCCATTCGCAGGGGAGCGGCGTTGCTTTCCATGCGGTGGACCTTGCCGTGAAAGTCCACGATGTCAAATTCCAACGAGCCCTTTTCTCCACGGCAGATGTTCTCATTGAAGGCGCGAAACTTATTCCGGTCGTTGGCGGCTATGAGGTTATAAACACTCTTGCCGATAACTTTGTCGGGAGAATCCGCGCCCACCATGGCAAGGCCAGGCGGGTTCATGTGCAGCAAAGTGCCATCAAAAGCCACGAGCTTAACGCATTCCGGGGTGGTTTCGACAATAGCCCGAAAACGCTCCTCGCTTTCGCGCAAGGCGCCTTCCGCGCGCTTTCGTTCAGTGATGTCGCGCGCCACCTTCGACGCTCCCACGATTCTACCGGCCCCGTCTCGGACCGGCGAAATCGAAAGAGAAAGGTTCAACAGCGTTTTGTCTTTGCGGACCCGAATCGTTTCGAAATGATCGACCCGCTCGCCGCGTTTGAGTTGCTCAATGATTTTGGTTTCTTCGTCCCGGCGGTCTGCGGGAATAATCATTGTGATGTTTTGGCCAACTGCCTCGCGCGCGGTATAACCAAACATCCGTTCCGCGGACTTATTCCAGCTTGTGATCATGCCATCCAGATTCTTGCTCACGATGGCATCATCGGAGGAATCGACAATGGCGGCGAGCAGATTATTAGCTCGGGCCGCTTCCTTCGCCTGGGTGATATCGATGTTCGCTTCCATGATCACTTGTGAATTTGTTTCGGCGTCGCGCGTCAACGCCCAGCGCGAGAGCACGGTCACCTTCGTACCATTCTTGCGAGCGTGGATCAGTTCTCCTTGCCACCATTTTTCGCGGTGAAAATGTTCAGAAATCAAAGACAGAGGTTCCGGGAATTCGGTTTGAAATAGCGTGTGTGTGACCTGCCCCCGCGCTTCGTTCTGCGTCCAGCCGTAGAGTTCCTCCGCTCCTTTGTTCCAATATGTGATCCGGTCTTCTTGATCTCGCAGCATGACGGCATTGAAGCTAAGGTCTAACAGTTTTGCCCGCTTGGCCAGTTCAGCGTCTTTTTGCTGTACTTCTATTCGCTGTACCTCTTTTTTTTGCTGCACTTCTTCCTGCTGCACTTCAGGGAGGTCCGACTGCGATAACTTATCTCGCATTTTCTTGTTTTTCGTACCGTTGCCGTGGGCAATGGCTTTATCGATCGTAGGCAGCAACTGGTTAGAGATTTCGCTCTTGGCAACGAATCCGCTGGCATCCACTTCACTCACCTGTCCCGCCACGAGGTTTGGGTCGTTCTGACTGATGATTACTACTTTCGAGTCGGGAATTTCCTTGCGGATTATTTTGGTTGCCTGCAAGCCATCCATTCGGGGCATTGAAATATCCATAAGTACAACATCAGGATGCAAGTCCCGGGCTTTTTCTACCGCTTCGACGCCATCCCGGGCCTCGCCGCAGACGAGCCAATCCGTTCTCGACGATAGAAGCGAGCGGACGCCATCCAGAACGGCCCCATGGTCGTCTACGATTAGAATGCGCAGAGAACTCATAAATCTCCTTCGAGCGGTGGGCCAACTCCCGCGAAAACGCAGGCGAAAGGCTGATGATAGACCACCCTCAACATACTCTGAAATACCGTTCAATTGCTGAATGAATACAGGAATTACGGTAGGAACCGCACTGCTATTGCGTCTCCTGCGGCACACACGCATTTCTTGAACACGATCCCGTGTCGGCTGAGCCGTCGACATGGCGACCCATTAAGGCGGCGATTGATCCCTCGCGCTTGATACAGATGTCTTCGACGATGCTTCTTGACCATCAGGTTGAAGAGTTCTGCACACATGTTGCAGTTGTTGGTCGCAATACCGACTTATCTTGTTGATGTTGCGCTTGCAGCTTTGGCCCGCTAAGTGCACAATCTAGGATGTCGTGGAAGGCCTGCCTGAAATGAGGGCTTGCGCGTCCACCGTGGGAGAAGATTGAAAATGACACTTCGGAAATTCCTACCATTGCTCTTGTTCGTCGTATTTGCCCTTCCGGGACTGGCGCAGCAAACTAACTCGAACACGAGCGCGCAACCCGCCGCCACCGGACAAACTGCTCCTGCTTCCTCATCGCAGACCACGAGCACCGGCGACCGGGAGCCAATTCCACCTCCGACCTCAACGAATTTTTGGGACGGCGACAATCCGAACCTGGTCAATCTGGTAACCCATCCGTTCGCGAATAAGAAGTACGTCCAACGGCGGGTAGGACCGATTCGCGATCGCATCAACGAACTGGAGCAGTTGACCGCGGAAAACGGCAAGACCATCCGAGACGTCGACAGCCGTGCGCAGCAAGGCATTCAGTTGGCATCGGAAAAAGTTAACCTGGCAGACCAGCATGCGACGGATGCCAATAACCGAGCCCAGACGGCACAGACCGCCGCTACCGACGCCAACAATAGGGTTGCCTCGGTGGAATCAATGGTCGGCAACATCGATCAATACAAAGGAACGGCGCAAACTGAAATTCGATTTCGCGCCGGTCAGAGTGTCCTGAGCAAGGCCGCGAAGGATGCGCTCGACCAGATGGCTGCTCCGCTGAAGGATCAGCGAAGCTATATCATCGAAGTCCACGGCTTCGCCTCAGGCCGAGGCCAGGCTGCGATAGCCAGCTCGCAGAAAATGGCGGATTCTGTAGTTCGCTACCTAGTGCTCAACCATGAGATTCCGGTTTACAGAATCTATGTGATGAGTATGGGGAACGCGTCCATGGCTTCCGCAGATGGAACCACGGCGTCCCCCACCACCGGAGGGCGGGTAGAAATCAGTGTGATGAAGAATGATCTAGTTGGCGCTGTGCAGCACTGAAGTTTGCAACATGCTGAAGCGCGGCTAGAAATACCTTCCTTCAAAATTAAGCGGGCAAGTCGATGACGACTTGCCCGTTTTTATTTTCCGATCGGACGCGAGCGGGTAACTGACAGCGGAGTGGCCGTTAGTAATTTGTAATTATTCAAAACCGCAGCCAGAATCAACCTGCCCACCACTTCGCAGTTCAGCAGAGTGCTTTGCTCCGTGAGGCTACGCTGCTGACCAACCAAACCTGGCCGGTCGGAAGTTGAGGAATTATGTCACGCGCAAAGGCAACGATTCTCTGTATCGACGACCACTGGAACGGCCTCATTGGTCGAAAGATGCTGCTGGAACAAAGCGGCTATAAGGTTCTGGAAGCTAGCGGCGGGCCCGAAGGTTTGCAGTTGTTTCGCTCGCACCCCGTGGATGCGGTGGTGCTTGACTACCAAATGCCGGGAATGAACGGCGACGTTGTGGCTGCGAAGATGAAGCGCATGAACTCGGATATCCCGATCATGCTTTTATCGGGCTACGAGCCTTTGCCCACGAATAAATTAAGTTCGGTCGATTCGTTCCTTTCGAAATCGCAACCGCCCGACATTCTTTTGTCCAGACTGCATGATTTGTTGGGCGGCCGTTCCAAGCCGTTCTTTTCCCGCTGGCTCGATCATTGGAGAAGCCGAAACCAGGTGGTGACCCATTGAACTTTTTTAAGAATTTTCTGCAGCGAGGTTGTGCGCACCGCTTCTCGTGGCCGCGCATCGATGACAATGGCCGCCATTATCAAATATGTCTGGCTTGCGGAGCGGCCTATGAGTATGACTGGAAAGGAATGCGCCGGACCGACCGCTTGCTCACGGCGATTATCCACCGTGGACTGGAAGGGGATAGTTGCTCTCACCTTCGGGCAACAAGGCATTGAGAGGTAGCGCCATTGATGAATGACATCTCACAACAGCCACCCGTCCGCGCTCCCCGGGTAAGCCTGCGCGGTAGTGTTTCAGTCCTGGTTCAACTGGAAAATCTCCGTCGTATCCCAGGCAAGTTACATCAACTTTCGGTGACCGGAGGGTTGATGGAACTCGCGATGTATCTGGATGAACGAGCCAAAGTTGACTTGACGATTTCACTTGGCTTGAACACGGTGCGCCCCAAGGCTGAAATGCTGTTTCCCATGCGAGCCGTCCACGGCTATCTGCAACCCTTTCGGTTTACCTCCCTATGGTCGGAGGAGCGGCAGATACTGGAAGCGGAGATATCGGAAATGCTCAAGTTGACAATGACGCCAACACCGGGTGGCCACGGAGCCGGTTTTCGTCCTCCACGCTTCTTTCTGGAACCTTTATAAAACCAACCTGACGCGGTAATCCCTTAGCTGAAACATCCTTGTGGATGGTTTCCCCGCAGACACGCCTCCAAGCCATTAAAATAACTGAAAAGTGAGCAATTCTGCTCAGTTTTCCTGGCCCTGCCGGGGAGAGACTAGCCCCAATTGGTGCGGAATCCCGGGAAGTAAGGGTTGGCTATGAGTGTTGCCGATCAGGGTGAAAAGCTTGCGAAGCTTGTGTACTGGCTTCACACCAAGAGGCAAAAGTACGGTTTCGCCCTGGCGGCCGTAGCCGGGGCAATCTTGGTGCAATATGCTTTGGACGCTTCTCTCGTATTTAGTTCGCCCTTCATTCTGTTTTATCCCACCATCATCCTGGTCGCGTTAATCGGCGGTTTCGGGCCGGGCGTTTTCGCCACTGTTCTTTACGGCGCGGTCGCCGAATATTTTTTCGTGCAGCCTTTGAACTCGTTCGCGATCAGAAACCCGCAGGGCATCGTACGCTTGGCATTGTTTGGTCTGGTGGGAATTGCGATCAGTGGCTTGGGCGATCTGTTTCGCGGAAGCACGAAACGATTGCGGGCGTTTGAGGCGGCGGTGGAAGGTTTGGAAGAGATGATCACGGTGGTGGATCGCGACTACCGTTATGTCAGCGCGAATCGTGCTTTTCTAACATATCGCGGAATGAAGAAAGAAGACCTGTTGGGCCGTCGCGTACCGGATGTCTTGAATCCGGAAGTCTTTGAGAGCACCGTGAAGGGCAAATTGGATGAATGCTTTAAGGGTAACGTCGTGCAAACGAGTTGCGACCCAAGTACCGCACGCGGGGCGACCGAGACCTTTTGATTACCTGTTTTCCGGTTAAGGGGACGAACGTTGTCGACCGGGTGGCGAGTGTATTGCAGGATATTACGGAGCGAAAGAAGACAGATCGTTCCCTCGAACTGTTCCGAACGCTGATTGACCACTCCAATGACGCGGTGGAGGTAGTTGACCCGGAAACGCTCCATTTTACCGAGCGACAGCGTACTGAGACTTTCCTTCGGCGATCGGAAGAACGCTACCGGCTACTATTCGAAAAAAACGTTGCCGGCGTGGCGATTTCCAGCATGGACGGGAAGCTGCTCGATTGTAATGAGGCGTGGGCGCGCATACTTGGCTATTGTAAGGCCGATGAAGTTCGGGGCCGCGCCACGGCAGAATTCTATTTCGATGCAGCCGACCGTGAACCTCTTCTGCGTGATTTGAGGCAACAGGGTGCGTATTTCAGCCGAGAGATACAGCTGCGAAAGAAAAATGGAGCACCGGTTTGGGTCTTGTTCAATACCGTGATCACCGCGGGCGGTCCCGACGGAGCATCTATATTTCAGGCCACTGCGATCGACATCACAGATCGCAAGATTGCCGAAGATGCCCTGCGGCGGCGGGAGGAAGATTATCGCCGCTTCGTGTCGCAAAGTTCGGAAGGTATTTTCTGCCAGGAGTTGGACACACCCCTCGCGATCGATCTGCCGGAAGACCAGATGGTTCATCACATTCTCCATCACTCCTATATGGGAGAGTGCAACGATGCTCTGGCCAAAATGTACGGTTTCACCTCTAGAGAGGAACTTCTGACGAAGAGGCTCACTGAACTTCTGCCAGCGGAGGACCCGCGTAATCTTGAACTAGCCCGCGAATATATCCGTTTTGGATTTAACGTTCTGGAACGAGAGTCGCACGAAGTGGATATTCACGGCAATCCCAAGGTATTTCGCAACAGCATGATCGGGATTGTCGAAAATGGGATGTTCCTGCGTACCTGGGGCATACAGCGGGATGTGACCGAGCAGGTGAAGGCGGCCGAAGGCCAAAGAAAAGCGGAACAATCCCGGGTAGAAAGCGAAGAGCGTTTTCGCGTCGCCCTCAAGGATTCTCCGATTACTGTCTTCAATCAGGATTGCGACCTGCGTTACACCTGGATTTATAACCCGCAGAGTTACTGGCAACAGGAGGTGATCGGGAAGACCGATGCGCAAATTATCGGAGCCAAAAAAGCGGCGGGTCTGGTTGAATTGAAACGGAAGGTTTTGAAGACCGGCGTGGCGTCGCGGCAGGAAATAGTGATACCACACAACGGCAGGAACGAAGCATTCGATATCACCATTGAACCCTTGTTGGACGCGGGGGGAAACGTGGTTGGAATTACCGGTGCGTGCATGGATATTGGGCGTCTTCGCGAAATGACGGATCGGCTGCAGGACGCGCGAGAAAAGCTGGCCCAGGAAAAAACTTACCTCGAAGGCCAGATTCAGACAGAACTTGGATTTGAGGAAATCATTGGTCAGAGTTTGGCATTGCGCGAGGTCCTGAAGAATGTGCGAGTCGTGGCCCCGACCGACTCCACGGTCTTACTGTTAGGCGAGACCGGCAGCGGCAAAGAATTGATTGCACGTTCGGTACATTCGCTGAGTTCCCGGCGCCAGCAGACTTTCATCAAGCTGAACTGCGCCGCCGTGCCAGTTGGTCTGCTGGAGAGCGAACTTTTTGGGCATGAAAAGGGGGCATTCACAGGCGCCGTTAGCCAGAAAGTGGGACGCGTTGAGCTGGCGGATAAGGGAACGTTGTTTCTGGACGAGATTGGCGAATTGCCGCTGGAGCTGCAACCGAAGCTCTTGCGGGTGCTGCAGGATCGCGAATTCGAGCGGTTGGGAGGTGTGCACACCCGCCGCGTCGACGTGAGAATCATCTCCGCCACCAATCGCGATTTGCATCAAGATATTGCCGACAAGAAGTTTCGCGAGGATTTGTTCTACCGTCTGAATGTCTTTCCCATCGATTTGCCGCCGTTGCGGCAGCGGCGCGGCGACATTCCGATTCTGGTCGGTCACTTTGTGAAAAAACATTCCGCGCGTATGGGAAAGCACATTGACACGATCCCACCGGAAACGATGATGGTGCTGCAGAACTGGAACTGGCCTGGCAACATCCGCGAACTCGAGAACATGATTGAGCGCATGGTGATTTTGAGCAAAGGCCACGTGCTCGCTGCGCCGCCGATGGAGTTAGATGCGGCTGAGGATATTAGAAGAGATGAAACCCTTACCGAAATCGAGCGCGATCACATTATTCGTGTTTTGCGCGAGAGCAGTGGCGTGCTCTCTGGCTCCGACGGGGCAGCCAGTCGATTGGGGATCAAGCGGACTACACTGCAGTCCATGCTGAAGCGTTTTGGAATCGATCCGCTGGACTACCGGCGCGGGAGTGGGGCATACGGACCAAGCTAAAATGATGAGCCGTTTTCGTATATCCAGTATCAAGATTTAGCGATCTTTGTTTAGCGATGTTAGCCTTAGGCCCCGCGCCGATTATCGCGATTACTTGACCAAGCGATTGTATTTTTTCAGAGCTTCCCGCAGACGCTCGTGCGGCAAAGAGATGACCGTGTGATTATCGATCCCCGTCATAGTATCGGCTGCGACCATGGCGTTTACTACCGCCTCTTCGGTTGCCTGCACAGTCGCCAGAAACAGCGGATCGAGCGAATCGTTGGGAAGCATGGTGAGCTGATGCAATCCCTGGCTGCCAACAGCGCCGGGATTTGCTGTGGAAAATGCAATGAAGATGTCTCCCGACCCGTCGCCGGAATAGCTTCCATCGCGGCCCAGTCCCAGCGAAATCTTTCTGGCTAGGCGCTTGAGTTGCGTAGGAATCAGAGGAGCATCGGTTGCCAGAACGACAATAATGGAGCCGACATCTTTTTGCCAAACGGTATGCTCAGGAATTTCACGTCCAACATTGACGCCCGCAATCCGAAGCTGCTCGCGCGAGCCGTAGTTGCATTGCACCAGCACTCCGACCGTATAGCCGCCCGCCTTGGCACCGAGGACGCGCGACGAGGTTCCGATGCCGCCTTTGAATTCGTTGCAAATCATGCCGGTGCCGCCTCCTACATTGCCTTCTTCGACTAGACCGGAGTGAGCGCTGTCGAGGGCATGGAATGCGTCTTCTGGCTTAACGTGGAAACCGTTGATATCGTTGAGATAGCCGTCCCAGGTTTCGGCGACCACGGGAAGTGACCACCAGTAGCCTTCCATGTCGGGCGTGCCGTGCTTGACTTTCCAGGCGATCACCGCGTCACGGACTACGCCAACACTGTGCGTGTTCGTGATCATGACCGGTCCGTTCAAAAATCCGGAATCGTCGACCCAGGTCGTGCCCGTCATTTCGCCGTTGCCGTTAAGCGTGAACCAGGCGGCAAACACCGCGTCATTGCTGGCCTTCCCGCGGGGATGGATGGCGGTGACGCCGGTACGAACCGGACCTTTGCCGACTTCGAGTTTCCCTTCACCCGAAATGAGCGTAGTGTGTCCGACTTCAACTCCCTTAACATCGGTGATGGCATTATTCGGGCCCGGAGTTCCATCGAAGGGAACTCCCAGGTCGCGGGCGCGCGGTTTGGATTGCGCTGCCATGGTTGTGGCCAAAGCGGGGATGAGCAGCAATGCGGTCAGGCGGTTTCGAGATAAGAACATGCAAGCCTCCGGCGAACGAGGAAGTATAAAGGAACGGTCATGAAGTCAATGGTGCGCAGACGGAGTCTTATTGCGGCCGCCTATGTTGTTGCTACAATTTTGGCAACACAGCTTCCTTTTTTAGCAACCTAAATCGTTTTGAGGGAAAACTATGGATTCGTGGAAGAAGGCTTTCGTTATCGGCTCGATCGGCGCGGCAGCGATTTTTTTTGCCAAGAGAAGATATCCAGCGGGAGTGTTGGCCACAGGGGTCAGTCTCGCACTGCTGGCGGCCGAGTATCCCGAGCAATTCGACAGGGTGCGGCAATCGATGCCAGACTACTTCGAACGGGGCATGCGCGTGATGGAAATGGCGGGACAAGCCGGCAGACGGCTTACCGCAGCGGGGGGGCGAGGCGGCGCTGGTTGGGAAGAATTCCTCGAATGAAGATCTGACTTCAGACTTCAGACCTCAGACTTCTGGCTTTCCCCACAAAGCTAGAATCTGACTCTCTGGGGTCCGAAGCCTGAGGTCCGAAGTCTGGCCTTTACTCGATGCCCAGCTGTTTTCTGGCTTCTGGACTGAGGCGTTCGGGGGTCCAGGGCGGGGCCCACACCACATTCACAGTGCAGTTGCCCACGCCGGGCAACTGCTCGACGCGGGATTTGACTTGCGCACTGATGTTTACATGCTCCGGGCAGCCTTGCGCGGTCAACGTCATTTCAACGGTGACATCCTGTTTCGAGTTTTCAGAATTTATATTCTGAGGTTCAGCGGACGCGGGCGCAAAATTCACTTTGTAGATGAGGCCAAGATCGACAATATTGACCGGAATCTCGGGATCGTAGCAGCTCTTCAGAGCGCTTAGGACGTCATGTTCAGTAATGGCAGCCATCGCAGTACCTCTCTTCCAGTTTACCTTATAGCTGCGCGCCGATATGCTGAGATTGGCCGGACCATGAAACTTGATGCAGTGAAACTTGGTACAGTTCTCCCATGATCAGTGCTGAGGCGAAGCAGAAGTTACAACTGGCGCTGCTGCTCGCAATGGTAGTCGCGGGATTGCGCACGGGCTATATTCTTTACCAGCGCCATGAAGACAAAGTGGCTGCGGACAAGCAGAAGCAAGCGGCAGCCGTCGGTTATTCCAATCCCGATTATTACGTCAATCCCAAGAAGCTTTATCCCTACGACCTGAAGAGCGCGAAACAACTTACCCAACAACCGGAGTGGGTGAAGGAAGGATATCGCTATACGTACTATCCCTATGAAATGGAAGGGAAGCGCGTGGACTTCGCGCACGAGGCGGGATTGCTACTGCCCATCGAAAAATTGCAGGTGAAAGATGTGGTCACGGCCAAGCCGCCGGGCGCCGACCAACGAATGCAAGTAATGGCGATATTTGAGAAAGGTGGACAGACCTACGCGGTTCCGATTGGCTTTGAAGCGGACGGGCAATACAAGATTTACTCGGACGAGATGTTTTTCGTCGAGGATCCGCATGATCTGTACAAGCACTGGCCGCCGGACGTTTGGCAGGCGGTGGAGCAGCATCAGGTCAACCCGGGGATGAATGAGATGCAGGCGGACTTCGCGATTGGCATGGGCGTTCCGGACGCTGGCGACAGTTCGGAGGAAAAAACCGTGCGTTATCCGAACGGTGGGAAGCCGCTGGTGATTGTGTATCACGAGGGCAAGGCAACCGAAATCAAACCGGGTGCGGCCGGATCCTGAACCGTTAGGGAATCGCAACCACCTGTTTCGAAACATTCCATCCCCGCAAGGCTAACTGCGCCGGCCCGGCTGCCGATTTTGCGGGATACGCGATTTCGATCTCCCGGCTTTCTCCGGGAAGAAGCGATACATAATTGTCGCTGTAGTACGCGGGGAGAATGCGGGAGCTGTCTCCGGCATTCAAGAGCGTCAACTTGCTCTGCAGTGCGACGGTTGTTCCCGTATTTCGAAGTTCAACCTGCACATGTACTTCATCTCCGGAGCGAGTGGATTTTGCCGTTGCAGACAAAGAACCAGCAGGGAGACGAGTCAAGCGGCGGTACGAAGAATTGTCCTGTCCCAGCCAGTAAAGATTCCTGGAAATTACTTCTCCCGACGAGTTGCGCAACTCTAAACCCACCAGCACCATCCCTTGCGCTGAGAGCAACGGCGGCAGTTCCAGGCGAAAGCCATCGGTGACGGTATCCGCGGCCGCGTCTCGTTTTTCTTCGCGATGAAACAATAGCTGGTTGTCGAGGGAATAGACGCTGGCGCTGATCAGCACAGCGGCGTTCAGATCGTTCGTGGTATTCACTACAGCGATGTTGTAATTCGACAGATCAAGTTGCACATGGAGCGGCTCACAGGCTTTCTTCACCGCATAGAAAGATGATTGCGTATCGTAGTCCGCGTTCAGGATTTGCCAGGTGTTGCTCGGCCATGCGGGCTGCGTCATCCACAAAAGGCGTCCACTATTCGGCGCCCAGAGGTGAGCGTTCATGCCTTCGAAAATTGCGCGGTGATCCACGTAGTCGAGCATCTGCGCCTTGCGCTCGAAATCCTCAAGACTTACGGGAGCGCCGAACTCCGCTTGCATCTGTGCCATGAACGGAGCCATGTCGCCATTTCCGCTCTGGTGCCAGTCGTGATAGGCCCAGTCATCGCCGATGGGCCACTGATCTTCGTTCGGAATCCAGGCACGGAACGATTCCAGTGTGGAAAACGACGGAGTTCCGGTTTCGACCGAGAAGCCATGATTCAGAGATGTGTAGTAAAGCGTGGGATCCATATATTTATATGGCCCGCTGTTTTGGAGATTGATCTGATTCGAACTGGGAAAGTAGTAGCGGGTTCCATCCAGAGTCCTTGTCAAAGCGATCAGCCCTTCGTTAATGATGGGCTGGGGCACGCCTTCATTGCGCCCGCACCACACCACGATTGAGGGATGATTGCGGAAGCGCAGAATGGTGTCGCGGGCGTTATCCAGAAAAAGCTGGGGATCTTCGGCCTCGACGTTATAGTTCTGCGTCGATTCCCAAAAATCGTTCCACACCATAAGACCGTATTCGTCGGCGAGATCATAGAAAGTCTGCTCCGTATTCTGGCCCACCCAGTTGCGAATGATGTTTAAGTTCGCATCACGATGCAGGCGAAAAAAAGGCTCGAGATGCTCGCGGGAAACTCGCTTGCGCGAATCGTCCATACCCCAATTACCGCCGCGGCAGGCGATGCGGACGCCATTCACTTTAATTACTAAATACGGGGAAGTTTTTGTATCGTCGAGCATTTTTATTGATGGAGATTGTTCGCCGCCGGGCATCAGCGATGCGACCCAGGATTTCCATCCTTCCTTCCACTCTTGCGGAAAAGACGAGGGGAATGGATCGGCCGCAGGAATCTGGCGCATGCCTTCGTGGCGCACATCGACGACCTGTTCTGCCTTCAATCTGGAAGTAGTTGGGGAATATTCCAGCCTGCGCAGGTGGCCCGTGCTGTCGAGCAGGCTCAATTCATAGGTGACTTCTCGAATGCCGAAGCGTAACTCTTTCGTGTCCGACTCGCTGTTTCCGTCCGAAAAGCTCAAGCGCAAGTTGTACAACCCCGGCTTACCATAGCCGTTCGGCCACCACAGGCGCGGATGCTGCACGGTCAGTTGCGCGAACTCCGATGGCGCGAGCGTTACTGTGCTTTCGCCTGCCGGCAACGTGACTTGTTTAGTCACAACGATCTCACCGAAGGAAGCCTTTAACTTGCCGGTGACAGGCGCATTCGAAACATTTCTGAGTGGCACGTTAATGACAACGTCGGCGCGCGTGGTATCGGGCAGAGGCAACGAGGTGACCACTTGCGGGTCGCCGATTTTCACAGTGCTGGTTGCGGTGAGCGTTACAGGCTGCCATATTCCTGTATCACGGTCGCGGACCGCCGGAATCCAATCCCATCCCTCGGTCGTCACAAACGTTGGACCATCAAGGCACATGATGCCGCCGTTTTCTCCTGGACCACCTTTGACCGACTGTTCGTTAGGAATTCCCGGATGTGGCGGCGGCGAAACGCGCACGGCCAGAACATTTTGCCGATCGGGCTTCAGCATATCGGTCACGTCAAATGCGCCGCGAATGAATGCTCCCTTGATTGAGCCGAGGGAGTGACCATTGAGCCACACGTCTGCCTTGTAGTTAATGCCCTCGAAAGTGAGAGTGAGTCGCTGCGCCTGAGTCGTTTTCGGCGCGCGAAATTCCACTCGGTACCAGTAATCCTGTTTGTTCAGACTTTCTGGAATGGCAAGATTATTCAAACCGTAATCGGGATCGGGATAAATACCGCGATCGACGAGAGTAGTGAGAACAGTTCCGGGGACGGTCGCGGACATCCAGTCCATAGCGTTAAAGCCGACCTGAGAAATTAAGGAACCTTCCGCGTTCAGCTGCGGTGCGGGAATCATGGTCCATCCGGCTGCGAGCGTCCAGTGACCGTCGCCGAACGCCCGGACAATCTCTTGCGTCTGCAGCGGTTTTGCTACTGGATGCGAGAACGGCGCCTTCGTTTGTGGCATGGTCGCGGGATCTTGAGGCGCGCGATACCCGGCTTGTCCTCGGGTTTGTACCGGCCAGGGCTTCGAGGCCTCTTCAAACTCAATGAGTGAAAAATCCTCGGGCTTTTCAAATAGCTGTTTGATCTCGTCGCTGCTCAACGCGTTGCGGACCACGGTGAGTAAAGCGATGGATCCTCCGAAGTGCCGCCAGTTGAGAGATGGCAAAAAAGGAGGCGCCATTTCGAGCATGGGAGTCACGCTCCCCGAATCCAGTTTGCCGCTGGAAATTTGCGCGCTATCGCTGTAAAGCCGAAACTCCTCGCCATCGAATGTTGCCGCGACAAAATGCCATTTCCCGGGAGAGAGCGCAGCGGGTGCGAAAAGACTATTGTCTTTGCCAATCCAAAGAATCAGGTTGTCGGCGCTCAGCGCGAGATACCTGGAAAACTCCTCTTCAGGCTCGCCCACCCCAGCAACAAGACTGGGCATTTTCGTCGCTTCCGCAGGATTGACCCAGGTGTAGATCGACCAGGGCGAATCGGCTCGAAGAACCGAATCATTTTTCACCAGAAGCTTCTTCAGGCCATCGCCATCGGGCAAGAACACGGCATTAAACGGGCCATACACAGGAGGATCATCTGAGACCTGGGTCTGCGCGTGGCCGCGAAAAGCCGTTGCGATCAGACAGACTAAAACGATTCCAGCGCGAATCGAAAAGCGCGAGGCAGGAAAGGAACTCTTCATGATTGCTCCTTGTAGCCGAAGATATTCAGCAATCCGAAATTCGAATCGTATCAGGACGGGGTCGCCGCATCCAAGGCTGTATGAAAAATCTCGATTATTAGAATCAAAAAAACAGATACGACGAGGGTGTTTATATTATTGACCTGGGGGAGACGTTTTCGTACTCTGAATAACGAATGTCGTCTCATTTCCATCATCGCCATCATCATCACGCGCATAGCGCGACGGCGGCGATGTGCACCTGAGATTGCAGATTTGACCTAAACAGCACTTTTCAGGAGTTTCGGCCCGCTGACGCGATAATGCTCAGCGGGCTTTTCGTTTGCATGAAAGGAAAAGTATGAATGCAGAGTTCGATTTCGACAAGATGAGCGGACTGCTTCCCGCCGTGGTGCAGGATTCTACCGACGGCGAAGTGCTGATGGTGGGATTTATGAATCGTGAAGCCCTCGAGCGCACGCTGACGGAAGGGTATGTAACGTTCTTCAGCCGAACGCGCCAGAAGCTGTGGATGAAGGGCGAGAGTTCGGGAAATCGGCTGAAAGTTGTTTCCGCGCACACCGATTGCGATCGCGATACTTTGCTGGTGCGCGTGGAAGTAGAGGGCGCGGGAGTGGTGTGCCATCGCGGCACTCGATCTTGTTTCACGGAAAGAATTTCCTTAACCGAGCGGGCGCAGAGTGTAAGTTTGCCGAAGGAGTCGCGATGAAGCTGCGCATTGGAATTCCGAAGGGCAGTTTGCAGGATGCAACCTTACAGCTGTTTGCGCGAGCCGGTCTTCCCGCCTATACCGACGGACGCTCGTACTTTGCCCGCACCTCCGATCCGGAAATCGATTGCATGTTAATTCGCGCACAGGAAATGGCCCGCTATGTTGAGCATGGCGCCATTGACGCGGGCTTGACCGGATTTGACTGGATAGTTGAGAGCGGTCTGGAGGTGGTCACTGTCAGTGACTTGATTTACGCCAAGCGCAGCCGCGGCAAAGTGCGATGGGTTTTGGCTGTGCCGGAGGATTCTACAGTTCAGCGAGCCGAAGATCTCAAGGATAAAATCGTTGCCACCGAATTGGTGAAAGTTACGCGCGATTATTTTCGCAAGAAAGGCGTTGAGGTGCGAGTCGATTTTTCGTGGGGCGCCACGGAAGTCAAGCCACCCATGTTGGCGGATGCCATTGTCGAAGTCACCGAAACCGGAAGCTCACTGAAGGCGAATCGGCTTCGCATTCTGGAAACGGTGCTGGAATCGAACACGCAGTTGATCGCCAACAAATGCTCCTACGAGGACCGCGACAAACGGCGAAAGATCGATAATTTGGCGCTGATGCTGCAAGGCGCCATGGAAGCGCAGGACCGAGTAGGCCTCATGTTAAATGTCCGCAAAGAAAATCTCGCCGCAGTACTTGCCGTGTTGCCCGCCCTGCAGAAGCCGACGATCTCTCATCTGAGTGACGAAGACTGGCTCGCGGTGAATACCGTAATCGACGAAGCGTCCGCGTGGGATGTGATTCCTCGCCTCAAAGAGGCGCAAGCGCACGGCATTGTCGAGTACCCCTTGAATAAGGTGGTGTTGTGATGCGGATCGTCTCCGGCCGCAAAGCCGGCGCGATGGTGGACCGGCTCGCCGCGCGCGGGACAACGCTGCGCGGTCTGGAACCGCAGGTACGGCGCATCATTGCGAGTGTGCGCAGCGGCGGTGATCGATCGTTGCGGCGCTATGCGGAACGTTGGGACGGGCTGGCAGCGAAACAATCGTTGCGAGTCTCCGAGGAAGAAATGACGGCGGCGTGGCGCACGATTTCGACCGAGCTGCGTACGTCTCTGCGCCAGGCTGCGCGGAACATTCGCCGGTTCTGCGAGTGGCAAAAGCCCAAGAGCTGGATGCGAACGCACGACGGAATTTCTCTCGGGCAAATTGTGCGGCCTTTGGAATCCGTGGGCTGCTATGTTCCGGGCGGGCGCTACCCGCTCGTTTCGACCGTATTGATGACCGTAATTCCCGCTCAGGTCGCGGGCGTGAAGAATATTCGTGTGGTATCGCCGAAGCCTTCGGCAGAAGTGTTAGCTGCGGCAAAAATGCTGGGCGTGAATGAATTTTATCGGGTGGGCGGCGCTCAGGCTATCGCGGCCCTGGCGTATGGAACAAGCACGATTCTACGAGTCGATAAAATTGTCGGGCCAGGAAACGCCTACGTCACGGTCGCGAAAAAATTGGTTTCGTTCGACTGCGCGATCGATTTTCTGGCGGGCCCGACCGAGGCCGTCATCGTAAGCGACTCCGGGCGACCAGAATTCATTGCCGCCGATTTGGTGGCGCAGGCGGAACATGATCCGCAGACGCTGGTTTTATTGATTACAACGTCTTCCGAATTAGGGCGGCTTGTGAGCGAGAGCGTGGCAAAGTTTGCAAAAGGGAATCCGATCGCATTGAAGTCTTTGCGGGCTCGCGGCGCGGTACTGGTCGCGGCCTCGCGAGAACAAGCAAGGGCATGGGCGAATCGACTTGCTCCTGAACACCTCACCGTGGCGGTCGATGACTTGCCGTTTGTCCAGAATGCTGGATCCATCTTTGTCGGCGATTATTCGGTGCAGGCGGCGGGCGATTACGCTGCCGGTCCCAACCACGTGCTCCCGACCTCGGGACAAGCGCGATCGCGTGGAGGGTTAAGCGTGGCAGATTTTGCGAAGGTGATTACGGTACAGCGGCTTACCGCCAACGGGCTCAAGCAGATTGCTCCCGCGATCGAATGCCTGGCGAATGCCGAGGGATTGACTGCGCATGCGCAGTCGGTGCGTGTGAGGTGCAAACATGCTTAGTCCACGGGAAGCAGTGCGTACGTTGCCTTCCTACCATCCTCCGCTGGCGGGAAGGAATGGACTGCGTCTGGATTTCAACGAAAACACGGTCGGATGTTCACCTCGAGTGCTCGCACGCTTACGGGAGTTAACTCCGGAAAAATTGGCAAGCTATCCGGAACGCGAGCCGGTGGAAGTGAAGGTGGCCGAGTTTCTAGGGATCGCGGCAGCAGAATTGTTACTGACCAATGGTGTCGATGAAGCCATCCATCTGCTGTGCGAGACCTATCTCGAACCGGGGGACGAGGCGCTGATTGTTGTGCCTACATACTCCATGTACCGAATTTATATGATGGCGGCGGGAGCGCAAGTCATCGCTGTTTCCGCGGGCAAGGATTTCAACTTTCCCACGAATGATCTCTGCGATCGTATAACGCGGCGCACGCGGATGATTGCGATTGCGAATCCAAATAATCCCACAGGAACCGTCGTGCCTGTGGCGGATCTATTGCGAATCGCTCATACGGCGCCAGATGCGGCTGTGCTCGTCGACGAAGCCTACTTCGAGTTCTATGGGGAAAGTATGCTCGCTACGCGCGGCAAAGTTCCCAATCTTTTTGTTGCGCGCACTTTTTCCAAGGCATACGGGCTGGCTGGGCTGCGCAGTGGTGCGCTGATCGGCGACGCAGAACAAATGCGAGCAATACGCCGCGTTTGTTCTCCCTATAACGTGAATGCAGCCGCGCTGGCTTGCCTGCCGGAAGCGTTGAGCGATCAAGATTACATTCAGCAGTATGCCGGCGAAATTCGTGAGTCGAGGTCTCGCCTTGAGCATGCGCTCGAAGCCAGCGGAATTCAGTTCTGGCCAAGTCAAGCGAATTTCGTGCTGGCGCGCGTGGGCGCGGCGGCTTCTTTTGTTGAGCACATTCGGCAGCACGGCATTCTGGTTCGCGACCGTTCCAGCGATCACGGCTGTGAAGGATGTGTGCGCATTACTCTGGGCCCTCGTGAACATACGGACCGCTTGCTGATCGGGTTCAAAGAGACGTGCGAAGAGCTAGGCATAGTGCAGGGAGCATCGCGGCGATGAGAAAAGGAAGCATCAAGCGCGTCAGTAAAGAGACTCAGATTGCGATCTCGCTCACCATTGAAGGTCGCGGCCGCTATCAGATTTCGACCGGCATTCGATTCTTCGACCACATGCTGGAATTATTTGCCCATCACGGCGGCTTCGATTTGACGTTGAAAGCGCACGGAGATCTGGACGTAGACCAGCATCACACGGTCGAGGATGTTGGCATTGTGCTCGGGCAGGCGTTTGATAAGGCTCTGGGCAGCAAGCGCGGTATTCTGCGAGCGGGATATTTTCTGATGCCGATGGACGAAACCATGGGAATGGCCGCCGTGGATTTTTGTGGACGCACAGCCGCTGTGGTCGACACCAAAGTGCGCACGCGGCTGGTCGGCGACCTTCAGGCAGAACTTGTGTCTGATTTCTTTGAAGGCTTTGCGCGCGGAGCCCGCGCCAACGTTCATGCTCGCGTGCTGTATGGACGCTCGAGTCACCACAAGATTGAGGCGCTGTTCAAAGCCTTCGCGCGCGCACTGCGAGCGGCCTGTTGGCGCGATGCGCGCATGGTGCGCCTCTTGCCCAGTACCAAGGGAGTGCTGTGATGATTGCGATTGTCGATTACGGTGCGGGAAACCTGGTTTCGGTGAAAAAGGCGCTGGACTGGCTGGAGCAGGAATGCGCGATCACTTCCGATCCTGAGGAGGTTGCGAAAGCTTCGAAAATTGTCCTGCCGGGCGTGGGCCACTTTGCGTCGACCGCGGCGCTCGGACGGTCAGGTTTAACGCAGGCGATCACAGATGGCATCGAGCGCGGAATTCCATTTCTTGGCATCTGCGTCGGAATGCAATGGATGTTTCAGGGGAGTCACGAATCGCTGGAGACGCCGGGATTGGGCGTGTTAGAAGGCGAGTGCGGGCGATTTCCTGGCAACGTGAAATCTCCACACGTGGGTTGGAATCAGATCGACATTTCGTCGTCTTCGCGGCTGTTTCGGGATGTGCCGTCGCGCTCGTTTGTGTATTTCACGCATTCATTTCGCGCGCCGATGAGTGATGCGACGGTTGCGTGCTGCGAATACGGCGGAGCGTTTTCAGCGGCGGTGGAGCGCGATCATTTATTCGGCGTGCAGTTTCATCCAGAAAAGTCCGGAGAAACCGGATTGAAGATATTGCGCAATTTTTGTTTACTCTGAGATGCTGACGAAACGCATTATCGCTTGCCTGGACGTGGACGGCGGCCGCGTTGTGAAGGGTGTGCAGTTTGAGAATCTGCGCGACGCGGGGGATCCGGCTGAACTGGCGAAGGCGCATAGCGAGGCAGGGGCCGACGAAGTCGTGCTTCTGGATATTTCGGCAGTGCACGAGCGGCGGCCCACGCTACTCGATACGGTGCGCCGCGCGGCCCGGCAGTTGTTTATTCCTTTCACCGTAGGGGGCGGAATTCGCACGCTTGAGGATGCATCCGCCGTATTCTCAGCGGGTGCGGACAAGATCAGCATCAACTCTGCGGCACTTCATGATCCTACTTTGATTACTCAAATCGCGGCGCGCTTTGGTTCGCAGGCAGTGGTCGTCGCCATCGATGCCCAGCGCTCCGTTGACGGCTCGCATTGGCAGGCGTTCTCGCATGGCGGACGAGAGGGGACTGCGAGAGATGCGATTGGCTGGGCTCAAGAAGCGGAATCGCGCGGCGCCGGCGAGATTCTACTGACCTCTATGGATCGCGACGGAACGGGCGCAGGATTCGATTGCGAACTGACGCGAGCCGTGGCCGATTCGGTTCGGATTCCCGTGATTGCTTCAGGCGGCGCGGGCGGCGCGCAACATTTTGTGGAAGTATTCCGCGAAGGCCACGCCGATGCCGCATTGGCGGCATCCATTTTTCATTACGGTTTCAGCCGGCTTTCTGACTTGAAGCAACAGATCGGTGCGGAAGGAATTCCAGTAAGGTGGCCATGCTGATTCCTTCGATCGATTTAATGGGTGGCAAGATCGTGCAGTTGGTGCAGGGCCGCAGGAAGGCGCTGGAATTCGATAACTTCGAAACGTGGATCAAACGCTTTTCGAGCTATCCTCTGGTCCAAGTGATCGATCTCGACGCGGCCATGGGATCGGGCGACAACATTGATCTGGTTCGCGAACTGGCGCGGAAATTGCCATGCCAGGTAGGAGGGGGCATCCGCTCCGTAGCGGTTGCTGAGGCTGCACTTTCGGCGGGAGCGCAGAGAGTCATCATTGGATCGGCGCTGTTCGCGCAAGACGAACTGGACGAGGGGTTCGCGGAAAACATAGCGAGGGCCGTTGGTTCCGGTCGATTGGTATTTGCTCTGGATGCCGTCGGCGTGCGAGTGGTTACGCACGGATGGCGCAGGGCGACAAACGTGAGCCCACTGCAAATGGTGCGGACGCTCGAGCCCTGGTGCGGCGCTTTCCTCTACACACACGTGGAGACGGAAGGTTTGTTGCAGGGATTCCCGCTCGATGTAATCCGTCCGCTGCGCTCCGCCACGAGCCGGCAGCTCATTGCCGCGGGTGGCATTCGTTCGCAGGAAGAGATTGAAGCACTGCAGACTCTTGGCGTGGACGCCGTAGTCGGCATGGCGATTTACAAGGGAATTCTGCCGGGATTTCTGACCGCACTCGAATGACGTTCGCGGCATTCGAGATCACGCTGCTTCAGGCAGTATTACTTATGTAACTCGTTGATGGCCGCTCAGATTGCGTTGCATCCGCGGAAATCCTAAACTTTCTCAACACCACCAATTGCAACGCCCGCCATAGGTGTGATGGAGTTACTTGGAACAGCCTGATCTTAACCCGCGCCTCGATCACCCGCGCCTCGACCGCTCGTTCGTCGTGAAGATCGCACTTGCGGTGTTGCTCTTCACTGCGATCCTGGGGCTTGCTCTAAATCGACAGTTTTACGACGAGACGATGGTCTCGGCGTATCTTTCACTAGCGCTGGTGAGCGCGCTGATTGTTCTGGTGGTACTCCGCCGCTCCTGGTTTGATTTGCTTTGGGTTGTGTCGGGTGGATTGCTTTTGGCGGCGCTTGACTATCGCCTCTTGCATTTCCCGCCAAGAATTATGGCCGGATTTTCCTTTGCCGGCTTGGCCGCCTTCGCGGTTCTGGGCATTCACACAATTTGGGCAGAGGCGAACGACCGCAAGTTGCTGCTGTATGGATTCTTGCCGGCGGTGTTGTTCGTTGCCTCAGAATGGACGGCGAGCACTCTGCTCGATATCACCGAGAGGCTTCATCCGAAAACATTTGATCTATTCCTGTATTCCTTCGATAGCAGCCTGCGGGTGCAGATCAGTTTCTTGGTGGGCCAGCTTTTCTGGAAAGTTCCATGGATACGAACTGTCTGCCTCATCATTTACATCGCCCTGCCGTTACCGTTGGCGTTGGTGTACGCGGCCCAGTTACGCCGCAAGCGCGAAAATGCACTGGCGGTAATGCTGGCATTTCTTGTGGCCGGACCACTGGGCGTACTTTTTTACAACCTGTTGCCGGCTTGCGGTCCGGTGCATCTTTTCGGATCGGAGTTTCCTTTTCATCCGTTCTCTACCGCTGTTGCCATGCACATGCGAGTCGTGCCCGTGCTCATGCCGGGTGCGCGCAACGCGATCCCTTCGCTGCACATGGCCTGGGTGCTGCTCGTATGGTGGAACTCGAGAGGATTACCCCGCTGGATCCGGGCTGTCGCGCTGATATTCCTCAGCCTAACGGTCCTGGCGACTTTGGGCACGGGCGAGCATTACTTCATCGATCTGGTCGTCGCGTTTCCATTTTCTTTGATGGTGCAGGCCTTGTGCTCGTACCAGTTGCCATTTCAAAGCGCTGAAAGGCGGGCGGCATTTCTTTTCGGAATATTCACAACCTTGTTGTGGTTTTCCCTGCTCAGCTTTACGACCAGTTTCTTCTGGAGTTCGCCCTTAGTGCCTTGGGGAATGATTGTCGCAACGATCGGTCCTTCTGTTTTCCTCTGGCATCGCCTGGCCGGCGCTCTGGAGCAGGAACTGCCGGTTCGCCCCCGAGCCGCGGCGGCGACTGCATAGCACTCAAGACGACAAGGTGAATGGAGGCGCAAGCGCGCCTCCTCGCTCTCTTCACGTTCTCACTGATTTACTTTCAGCAGCAGGAAGGTTCCGCTTTCGACCTTAACATTATTTTTCTCCGAACTTAGAACGGAGCCCTGCGCTCCGGTCTGCGCTGGTTCCAGCTTCAGGTCCGAAATGCCTACGACGCCCTGGGTGTTGCCGTTAATCTGTGGGCGGGAGTTGCTTTGCTGTGGATTGTTCTGCGAATTGTTTGTACCTTCATTGCCGACTGCATTCGGAGCCGCATTATTCGAAGTCTGAGTTTGGCTTGCTCCTCCCATGGAACCGCTGCGACCAGCGGGCATTGAGGACGGAGCCGGGCTGCCACCTCCAGCGGGAGCACTCTGATCGGAAGAACCAGCATTATTTGCATTATTTGTGGGAGGAGCAATGACGGCCTGGATCGACATGGGCAAAGACACTTCTCCACCGTTCAATTCCGCGCGATCAAAAGAGATCCCGACCTGAGATTCTTTCTGTTCTTTGTTGCGGGCCTGGGCTGCGGTAACGTGTCCTAGAACTTTTGTGTTCTTGGGCACGAGCACTTCTCCGCTGGTAGTTTTCACGTCCATGGTGACCCTTGCCACTACTGGATCACCGGGCTTGGCTTTCTTGGCGTCAACGGTCTTTGTGAGTTCAACCGGAATGACGCTTCCCGGAGCGATCTTCGGCGAAGATGCGGCCTGACTCGGGGCCATGGAATTGGGAGCGGGATTTGCCTGCGACGGCGGGGCCGGCTGAGCCTCAGGCGGGGCTGAGGTGCTTGGGTTTTGCGAAGACGGCATGGTGCTTTGCGCGAGTCCTGCAGCGCAAAGCAATGCTGTGGTCATTAAGGCAGTGAAAAAACTCTTTTTCATCGGGCAATCTCCTTCTATTCAAATTCCGAGGAAGGGCGCGCAGCTAAAATTGTGTCTAATTTGTAGATGCAATTTTCGTGGCAGGGGTAGACGAGAATTCTCGCCGTAGACGCAAGAGAAGAAGCAAAGATTCGCCCGCCGGTGTCTAGCAAATCGGTTCATTTCCTTG